>Ga0207707_10000616_pt1 | contig 35463 bp, 27 predicted proteins | sample KBSC83BmetaG_FD_184336 | JGI IMG/M metagenome (GOLD analysis project Ga0207707, IMG submission 184336) | Corn rhizosphere microbial communities from Kellogg Biological Station, Michigan, USA - KBS C8-3B metaG (SPAdes) (version 2) | ecosystem: Host-associated > Plants > Roots > Rhizosphere ... | reverse complement strand
AGGTCCGGGCCCGGGGTGGGTTGAAGCCACTCTTCCCCAGATACATTTTCGCCGGTTTTGAGGGCGCGCAATCGCCGCGTCCGATGCGGAGCACCATGGGCGTGTTGTACGTGGTGCATTGCGGAAGCGAGCCGGCGCGGGTACCGGCCGAGGTGATCGCAGAGGTGCGCGGACGGATGAATGAGTGGGGCGTGGTAACGCTGGATCTGCCGGCGGTGCCGCGGGATCCGTTGTTCGACCGGCGGGAACGCGAGCGGGTACGAGCGCTGGTGAAGCTGGCGGCGGCGGGGTTCAGGGTGAGGGTGGGGTGAGGGCCTGACCAGAGACGATGCGCATTCGCGCCGTCAAAGCCTCAACTGCAATCACTCGAGATCCTTAATAGGCACCGCCGCGTCATCCGCGATATGGCGGTGGCGCACGTGAGAAGACCGTCCCTCCGGTGCCATCAAAGCCACCGACTGGACCGGTATCGTCGGAATTTCATGTCAGACCGCCGGCATGTGTGCTTCTCCGCCTGTGGTTCACGTGACAGGTCCTGCGCTTGTAGCGCGTCGCCGCTCTCGCCACGATGTGGCAGTCTCTCCACGACATCGATCATTTCATGACAGATCTGATGCGTCATCAATCCGGCATTTGCGTCAGTCCCGATAGCGCGTCAGAGGTCGATCCGCTACGCTCTGATCCCGAGCTCAGCATTGTGATGCCCTGTCTCAACGAGGCTGATACGCTGGAGTCGTGTATTCTGAAAGCACAACGCGCCCTCGCAGAGAACGACATCGCCGGTGAGGTCATAATCGCGGACAATGGAAGTTCGGATGGATCGCAAGGCATCGCAGAACGCCTCGGCAGTCGCCTCATCCCAGTGTCTGAAAGAGGATATGGAAGCGCGCTCATGGGGGGAATCGGTGCAGCGCGCGGCCGATATGTCCTCATGGGCGACGCGGATGACAGCTACGACTTTGCTGAGGCACCACAATTTCTGGCGAAGCTGCGAGAGGGATATGAGTTGGTGCAGGGCTGCCGCATGACGAGTGGGGGAGGGACAGTACTTCCAGGCGCTATGCCCCTTTTGCATCGCGTGTGGGGCAATCCGATGTTCTCCTTTTTGGCGCGCACGTGGTTCAAGGCGCCCATTCACGACGTGCAATGCGGCATGCGCGCCTTTTCAAAGTCGCTGTTCCAGCGGCTGAATCAGCAGTGCACCGGCATGGAATTCATCTCGGAAAACACCATTAAGGCGAGCCTGCTCGGCGCACGAATCGCGGAAGTGCCCATCACGCTCCACCCGGATGGCCGCGTGGCCCACGCGCCTCATCTCAGGACCTTCCGGGATGGATGGCGGAATTTGCGGTTCTATCTCATCTTCAGCCCGCGCTGGCTCTTTCTCCTGCCGGGACTGGCGCTCATCGTGCTCGGGCTGCTGGGCTATGGCATAGCCATGCCCAAACTCCGGATCGCTGGCATCACGTTTGACCTGCACACATTGCTCTTCGCGAGTCTGGCAATCCTTTGCGGTTACCAGTCTGTGATGTTCGCCATCATGACAAAGATTTTCGCCATTAGGGAAGGCCTGCTTCCAGAGGACGAACGGATGACGCGACTGTTCGAGGTCGCCAATCTGGAGCACGGACTGATGGCGGGAATCGCGATGATCGCGGCGGGGCTCGCCTTACTCATCGGCGCTGTGCTGCAGTGGCGAGCGCGAGCCTTCGGTGATCTCGACTACGCGTACACAATGCGATGGGTAATTCCCGGAGTGACATTAACCGCGCTCGGCTTCCAGACCATACTTGTGAGCTTCTTCTGCAGCATCCTCGGAATGAAGCGACGCTGAACGGCTTCATTTGCATCAGATGTGGCGTGGCCGCTGCTCCGACGATTGCCTGATGCAATGCGTCCGACGATGATGAGTCTATCTGCATCGCGGATTTTGGCAGTCGTCGTGCTTCTGGTTGCTGGCCTGCTTGCACGCAGATGGACTCCCGATGCTCTCCTCGATCGAGCGGGATTGTTGCTTGATTCCCGATGGGCGCCCGTCGTAGCAGGCGTCGGCACATCACTCATCATGCTGTGGGTATGGGGCTCGTTACGCCAGATTCCGGTCATTCACGACGAGATCGCCTACCTCGCACAAGCACGTATCTTCTCGTCCTTCCACCTGTACGCGCCTGGTCGGCCGCTACCGGAGTTCTTCGAGCAATATCACATGTTCGTGACTCCGAAGTTCATGGCCAAGTATCCGCCAGGCCACTCGCTCATTCTGGTCCCCGGCATCTGGCTCGGAATCCCGACGCTCGTTCCGTTGATCCTGGCTGGCATCACCGGTGCGTTCACGTTCCTGCTGGCACGTCGGCTGACGAATGCATGGATCGCATTAACCACGTGGCTCCTGTGGACCACGACGCCTGGCGTCCTCGAATTCATGCCCAGCTATCGGTCCGAGGCGACGACAAGTGCGCTCTGGCTGATAGGATGGTGGGCGCTCCTGCGATGGCGCGAGCGTCGTGAGCGACGCTGGCTCCTGCTTCTTGCCGTGAGCGTCGGCTTGGGTGTATTGACGCATCCATTCACGTGGGTACTCTTCGCGATTCCTGCGGCGGCTGTGGTGACAGCAGTTGTCATACGCTACCGGAAGTGGCGTGATCTCGGGGTAGCCGTATCGGTCGGCAGCGTGTTCGTGGTCCTTCTCTTTGGTTGGAATGACCTGACCATGGGCAATGCGCTCCGCTTCCCATGGAGCGTGTATGCGCAGACCTATCTGCCGGCGGACGCAATCGGGTTCGGAGTGGACACCGCGGCACCGTTACGCGCGCTTCCACCGGACATGGTTCGATTCGCTTCGGCAATCCGGGAAGAACACGCGCATTACACTGTTGCCCGCCTCCCTGGCTCACTCCTGCACCGACTCATCGCAATCGCCAAGTCTGTCTGGGGTGGTTGGCGCGTTGTCCTGGTGCCGTGCGTCGCACTTGGCCTTACGGCGATGTCCGCCGAGCTGAGCTTCGGCCTGCTCTCCTGTCTGGTGGTAGTCGCAGGCTATCTACTGTACGGGTACGGAGTGTCGTCGACCGTCTACTATGTTGAACTTTATCCAGTTGCCGCGTTCGCCACAGCGCTTGGCGTCTGGAGACTCATGAACCTCCGGGCCACCGTCCGAGAGTCAATTGGTGTTGCGAACACCCGCGTAAAGTCTCCACGTGCCGCGACGGCGACGCTCGTCGTATGCACGCTGCTGATTCCCATGTGGCTCACATCGGTGCCGGAAGGCAGGAATTTGCTTGCTGCGCGCGCACGGCAAAGGGTGTTCTTCCGGGCAGTAACAGCCAGCCTTCCTGGGAGGCGGATAATGGTTTTCGTGAAGTACAGCCCCACGCACGACCCCAACTCGACGTTCATTGAGAATGATCCAGATCTTGCTCGCGCACGAATCTGGACAGTGCACGACCGCGGCCCCGACGATGCTCGACTAATTCGTTTCGCGCCGGGACGCACTCCGTATCTGTTTGATGAGGCGGCAGGCACCATCGCGCGGCTGAACGCGAGTGCGGTGCCCGGTCCGCCGGAATTCGTTCGCATGGGTTTTGGTGCCGCCAGTCCCCAATCCTGACGGTATTGCTGTTGTGCGTATTCACGGGCAGAAAGCTGGCAATCAAGGACATCCCGGAAAAGAGACTTGGATGACAACTGAGACACTCGTCGAAGAAGACGCCGGAATCTGGGACGCGTACAATCGGCTCATGCTCGGCCCCGACGTTGAGCGCCTCCGAAAAGTGCTCGTTCGCCACGAGCTCTTCCAGCGATCTCTGCATGTGCCTGGTGACATCGTGGAGTGTGGCGTCTTCAAGGGCGTTGGTCTGCTTACCTGGTTGAAGTTCCTGCACATCTTCTCCCCGGGCTCCGGAAAGCGCGTCGTTGGCTTCGATATGTTCAGTCATTTCCCTGAGCCATCTGATAGGCGCGAGGCGCAGCTGGTGCACGATTATGTGCAGTACTCATCCTTCAAGGGTGTTTCAATCGAGGAGCTTGGCCAGCGCGTCGCAGCGACCGGAATTGATACGAGTCGTTGCGAGTTGGTTGCAGGAGATATCCGGAAGACAGCAAAGCAGTACGTCGAGCGATGGCCCGGATTCCGTATCTCGCTCCTTCACCTTGATCTCGATCTGGCAGATGCGACCCGCGCGGCGCTCGAAGCGTTCTGGCCGCGCGTATCGCGAGGGGGCATTGTCGTATTCGACGAGTATGCCATACCTGGTTGGACGGAAAGCGCTGCCGTCGATGATTTCTTCAAAACCATGCCTGCGGAGCTCTCGACACTGCCGTGGGCACGAACGCCGACCGCATTCATCATAAAGCAGACCTTTGGCGGTCCGGCTCCTGCCGTTATCGAATCTTGTGAGGGTGAGTCGTGACCACTCGTGCCGTCATCCAGGCCCGCATGCTGAGCAGCCGCTTCCGTGGAAAGTCTCTGGTGGCGGTAGCGGGGAAACCCCTGCTCGTTCGTGTTATCGAGCGAGTACAGGCCATGCCTTTCATCGATGAAGTGGTGGTGGCAACGTCTCTCGCGGCTGCTGATGAGCCAATTGTGACGCTCGTCGAAAGTCGCGGGCTGAGCTGCATTCGTGGAGACGAGCTTGATGTGCTGGCACGCTTTGTTCAGGCTGCCGATGGTCTCGCCGACGAGGACTGCATTGTCCGCTTTACGGCGGACAATCCGCTCTACGACCCCGATACGGCAGCGCTTGTCTGGGACGCTCATGCGAGTGGAGACTGGGATTACACTCATCTGGATGGGCTCTCGCATGTGGTTCCAGAACTAATTCGTGTGGGAACGCTTCGCCACTGCGACGCAGTGGCGCGCGATGCCTTTGATCGTGAACATGTAACGCCGTATCTGAGAAAGCACCGGGACAGGTTCAGAGTACAGACTCTCGCGCCGGATTTCGCAGCCATTCGGCCGGAGCTGGACCGGCATCTCACCGTAGACACCCAGGACGATCTGGACCGACTCGAGCGCATGTTCTCGGATCTGGAGCCAACGGCTTCACCGGTACCGTTGATCGACTGCTATCTCTGGCTCGACCGGAAGCGAGGCCGGTTCAGCGGAGCCATCGTACGGGAGCGCGGCCAGCTGCGCGTGAATCTGGCAGGATACGAGGTCGGCGACGGGTGTCCGACATTCATTGTCGCCGAGATCGGGCAGAACCACAACGGCGATGTTGGGATCGCGAAGCGGCTAATCGAGATGGCGGCGCGCTGCGGAGCGGATGCGGTAAAGTTCCAGAAGCGGGACATCCGCTGGGAATTGACGGATGAAGCATATAAGCGGCCCTATGACGGGCCGAACTCGTTCGGAACCACTTACGGTGAGCATCGGGAATTCCTGGAACTCGACGAGGATCAGCATCGCGACCTGCGTGAATACGCGCTTGCGCATGGACTCGTGTACATGTGTACGGCGTGCGACGATCCATCGGTGGACGTGATGGAGCGGGTGGGAAATCCCATCTACAAGGTTGCGTCACGGGATATCACGAACATTCCCCTGCTCTGGAGAATTGCGAGAACGCGCAAACCGATGATTCTCTCCACTGGGATGGCGGGTCTTGGCGAGATCCGTGAGGCACTCGAGGCACTCGGCCAGCTTCCGCCCGCGGTTATTCTGCTCCAGGCCATCTCACAGTATCCCGCCGATCTGGAGCGCGTGAACCTCCGGGCGATGCAGACCATGCGCAGGGAATTCAGGCTGCTGACCGGGCTCTCCGACCACACCGCTGGCGTGATTTCCCCGGTGGCCGCGAGTGTCATGGGTGCATGCGTCATCGAGAAGCACATCACGCTCGCGCGCGCGATGAAAGGCACGGACCACGCTGGCTCACTCGAGGAGGAAGGGCTCCGACGCCTTGTTCGTTATATCCGTGACGCGGAACTGGCGATGGGGGATGGGCGGAAGGAGTTTGACCCTGCCTGTGAGCCAGCGCGCCGCAAACTCGCACGAAGTCTCACGACCCGAGTGGCGATTCCGGCAGGTACGATCCTCACTGAAGAAATGTTGACGCTTCGGAGCCCGGGCACTGGCCTGTCATGGCGCGAGCGAGATCGGATAGTCGGGAGAGTCGCGGTCAAGGATTTGCCCGCCAATCAGACGTGCATTGAAGGCGATTTCGCAGCCCGGGGGATTGCCGTTGCGCTTTGATGGACTCCTGTTCGATATGGGAGACGTCTTTTATGATGCGAGCGGCTGGCGGCACTGGCTCACCGTCGAATTGAACGACAGAGGCGTGCCGTGCAGCTACGAAGAGCTGGTAGGCCGCTGGGAGAATCTTCTTGTCGATGTCTACTGCGGTAGAGCCGAGTACTGGGAGCGCTTCACCATGTTGCTGGATTCTCTCGGTGTACCGGCGACCGCAGCGCGTGCCCTCGCATCCACAGCGCGACTGCAGGCCCGCGTCGTACAACAGGACCGGCAACTGTTCGACGGCGTGACCCCCACGCTTGAGAAGCTGCATGACATGGGTCTTCGACTCGGCGTGCTTACGGATACGGAGAGCACGGGAGATCAGATTCGTGCCACGCTCGATTCATTCGACATCGAACGCTATTTTGACGCCATTGTATCGTCGCGCGACATCGGGCACGCCAAGCCGGAACGGGCTGCGTATGAGGCGGCTGTCAAGGCATTGGGCATTGCGACGGCAGGGTGCGCATTCGTCGGTCACGACGTGGCTGAGCTGGATGGCGCTGCCAGCGCCGGTCTGCACACGATCGCGTACAACCATCCGCATGGCGCGATAGCCGATTTTCACCTGAAGGACTTCACCGATCTGATCAGCCTCGTGTCGTCGGACAGGATAACCGCTGCGTGACGACTGATGACCGATGGATCCTCATTGTTGGCTACGGTTCCATCGGACGCCGCCACTTTCAGAATGCACAGCGCCTCGGCTGGTCCGATATCCGCCTGCTGCGGACATCGAGGAACCGTGTCGGAGCGTTTGAAACGCCTGCGGGCGCGCGTGCATACGCGGAGCTGGATTCGGCGATCAGCGATCAGCCGTTCGCGGCAATCGTAGCCAATCCGTCATCGCTTCATGCGATGACAGCCTCGCGACTGCTGCAGGCACGCATTCCTGTTCTCCTCGAGAAGCCGGTCTCCGCGACGATCCAGGAAGCACGCGACGTCGCGGCATTGGCAGCCGAGTGCGGAATCCCATGCAGCGTGGCGTACTGCTTTCGATATCACCCGCTGTATCGCTCGCTGCATGACCTCGCCGCAGCCGGCGTTCTTGGGCGAATCTTTCATGCGCGCAGCTGGTGGGCGAGCTATCTGCCCAGCTGGCATCCATGGGAAGACTTTCGCATCAGCTACGCGGCACGGTCAGAGCTGGGCGGAGGGGTGGTGCGCACCCTCGATCATGAAATGGACATGCTGCGGTGGTTGCTCGGCCAGCCGCGGAATGTCATCGCCAGTGCGGGGTCGCTGGGTGGCCTCGGGCTGGATGTCGAGGACACGGCTGACATGATCTTTCGCTTCGAGACCGGCGTGCAGGCCCAGTGCCATGTCTCATTCGCCAGGCGAGACCTGTCGCGAGGCATGTCACTGGTGGGAGAGAGGGCGAGCGCGACACTTGACTGGAGCGGCGGCACGCTTACGGTGGCCGACGATCGGTCAGTTCTCGACCAGAAAAGGATCCCGCCCGACTTCGACTTGAATCAGATATACACGGAAATGCTCCATGAAGCGCTGCAGAACTTCGGGGCCGCGGCGCCGCGGGCACCGATACCGGTCGCGAATGGAGTCGCGGCGCTGGAGATGGCTTTGGCAGCGCTCGAATCGAACAGGATGGGAACCAGAATCTCTCTTATTGGAGTGAATGATGGCAAGAATGGATGATCTGTTTCGCCTGGACGGGAAAGTCGCGGTGGTGAGCGGTGGCGCCGGCCTCATTGGAGCTCGGGCGTGCGACATCCTGGCCGAAGCAGGCGCGGACATCGTCATGGTGGACAGTAATGCGGAGCTTGCGAAGACTGAGGCGAAGCGCGTTGCGGATGTCTCTGGCAAGCGTGTGCGCTCTCATGCCACGGACATCACTCGCGAAGAGGACGTGAAGAAGCTGGTCTCCGATGTATTTCACGAGTTCGGGCGGTGCGACGTGCTGATCAACGCAGCCCACTACAAAGGTGGAGCGTTCTTCAGCAGCCTCGCCGAGTACCCGCTGGAGGCGTGGAACCAGGTGCTGGCGGTGAATCTGACGGGCGCGTTCTTGATGTGTCGAGAATTCGGCTCCCGAATGTACACTGGCGAAGGTGGGGTGATCGTCAATTTCTCGTCCACCTACGGACTTGTGAGCCCTGATCCGCGCGTGTACGGCGCGAGTGGAATCAACTCTCCCATCGCGTACGCAGCTACAAAGAGCGCGCTCATCAACATGACGCGCTATATCGCGGTTCACTGGCGACCGAAGGTGCGGGCCAATGTGATCGCGCCTGGTGGAGTGGAAGCGGGTCAGGATCCCGCATTCATCAGGAACTATGAAGCACGAACGCCACTCGGGCGGATGGCGCGGCGGGAGGATTACCAGGGGACTCTGCTCTATATGTGCTCTCCCGCGTCGGCATACATGACGGGCTCCGTCGTGACGGTGGACGGTGGGTGGACGGCGTGGTGATGGCGACCGTGACGCGAGGTAATGAGCGATGAGTTCTCTGCCCGAGCCGCACGGCCAGAACTGGCGCTATGACCTTCGCCTCGCCGGAGTACCGCTGCTTGCTCGTCTTGGCCACGGGTTGGGTATGGACTGGCAGACATTGGGCAGGAAACTGGGGCGCGAGACAATCATTGCGCAGGCCCGAGAACTCCGGAACGGAGCATCCGGTGCTTCAACTGGAGGGAAACTCGACATCGTGTTCTTGACCATGATGGGTGGTAACTCGTTTGGTTTGGGCGTCGATGTAGTTCTCGGCCTGGCTCTGCTGAATCGTGGGCACCGGGTCCGCTTCGTATTGTGCGACCAGGCCCTGCCAGTCTGCGAGGTGAAGAAGTCCGGTGAAGAGCTCGACTGGGAGCGATTGTGCGCAAAGTGCTACGGCTTCGGCCGGAACACCCTGATGTCCTTCGGCTTCGACGTGCTCCCTGTCTCCGACCTTGTAAGGGGTTGTGGTCAGGAGGACGGGCTGCGATGGCCTGACGTCATCGAGGCGTCGCTCCTGAAGCACTATCGCGTCGGCATTGCACCGCAAACCGAAGAGGCCGAGCAACGACGGGAATTGTTCCGGAAGGCCGCGTCGATCAGCGCGTCCGTAGGACGAGCACTGGTGAGCACGCGGCCGGACCGTGTCATCATGAGTCACGGCATATACAGCACGTGGGGTCCCCAGCGCGAGTTGCTCAATGAAGCCGGCATCCCCGTGCTTACCTATAGCCAGACAAAGAAACTGGGTGCTGTCAAGTTCAACTGGGGTACATCGGCTGACTGGTGGGATGTCTCGGAGGAATGGGAGAGAGTCAAAGACACGATGCTCACGCCCGCACAGGAAGCGCTCGTTGACAGCTACCTGGCAAGCCGGCGCAGCCATTCCAGGGATACGCTCAAGTACAACTTTGGCGATGAGGAGGACGCAGACACTCTTCGGGCACGGTTGGGTCTCGATGCGCGCAAGCGAACATTTGTACTGTTCACAAACGTGCTCTGGGACGCCGCGAGCGCGCAACGGGAAATCGCGTTTGCCAATCCGATCGAATGGGTGCTGCAAACTATAGAATGGTTCGCAGGTCATCCTGAAAAGCAACTTGTCATCAAAGTGCACCCGGCCGAGGTTGTGATTGGTACCAACCAGCCGTTCGCAACACTCGTTGCCAGTTCGTTCCCGAGGCTTCCCGAGAACGTGCGGTTGATTCTGCCGGATGAGATCATCAATAGCTGGTCGGTCATTCATTTGGCTGATGTGGGCCTCGTTCACACCAGTACGGTCGGAATGGAATTGCCCTTGGAAGGCGTGCCATGTGTGGTGGTGTCGAAGACCCACTTTCGCGGAAAGGGGTTTACAGTCGACATCGAGACACGTGAGGAGTATTTCCGCCTCCTCGACACATTCGACCCTGCCGCCATCGACCGGAACCGGCTCGCGCTAATTGCCAAGCGCTACGCATACCTGCTGTTCGAGAGGTACCAGATTCCGTTCCCCTACATGGACGACATCGGACATGGCGATGTGCGCTCGCTGCGATTCTCATCCACATCTGACCTGCTTGCGGATAAGAACATGACGATGATCGTGGACGCGCTGGAGCGAAAGGGACAATTCCTGCTGCCTGAGTGAGGGATCTGCGGTGAGCGGCCGTTCGATTGCTGTCTTGACGGTCGTGAATGGCGCGGGCGCCGTTGTCGGCATTGTCATGTCCGCGGTGACCGCGCATCTGTTCGGGACCGGGCGCGCGCTGGAAGTCTACTTTGCGGCCTCCACGGTACTCTCGCTGATTACCAGCCTTACGCAGGTGGGCCAGATCGCAGAAATATACCTGCCGAACTACCACCGCCTGCGACACCAGCGAGGACTGCGTGACGCGCAGCTTTCCTTCTCCGTTGTCGTCAATTGGATGCTCATCGGCGTCACCGTTCTGGGCGCGCTTCTGTGGCTTGCGGCGCCCTATGTCGTGTACCTGTTGGTGCCCGGCTTCAGCCACGGCGATCAGCTCATGGGCGTGACGATGTTCCGGTGGCTGCTGCCGCTGGTGCTGTACGAGGTCATTGTCGGGCTTTTGCAGACGCTCTCGAACGCGGAGCATTGGTTCGGTCGTCCGGAGGCCGCGAATGTAGTTGGTTCCACTGTTACCCTTGGTGCACTCGTCCTCTTTGTGAGGATGAGCGGCATCTGGGCGATGGTCATTTCACTCTGGATCGGCAGAACGACGCAGTTGCTGATCTACCTGGCCATCGCGTTTCGCATGGGATACAGGCATCGCTTGGTGCTCCGCCAGGATGGATTCAGCGTCCGTGCCCTCTTCGCCCAGCTTCTTTTCACGCTTGGATACGTCGGGGCAACACAGCTCTACGCCTTCGCACTCAATGCCGGTCTCTCCTTGCTGCCACAAGGGATGTACGCCGTCTTCAACTATGTCCAGCAACTGTATGCGAAGACCCAGACCGTGCTGCTTCGTCCCGTCACTGTCGTCTTCTTTACGCACGTATCTTCGGCGCTCGCGAAGGGTGTTGAGAACGTCCGGGAGCTGGCGCAGACAGCGCTCGCCCGCAGCCTCATGATCTGGAGCGTCATCATGGCGGCGATCGTCGTTGCGGGCCGTCCAACGTTGTCCGGGCTCTGGGGAGCGAGCAGATTCGGCGCCGACAATCTCACGATTGCGCTTCGGCTGCTTATCGTCTTCTATCTGCTGCTGTTCGTCACGAACGTCGGGCAGATCGCTCGGAAGACCGCGATGTCAATCGGCGCTGTCCGTCGGGTGTATCTGTATTGCAGCGGAATGCAGGTGTTGAGCGCTGGTGCCACGTTCCTGCTGCTCCCGCGATTCGGGATCGCTGGCGCGGCCGCGGTCGTTGTGGTGAACGTGTGCGGCTTGACCGCGGCTCAATTGATGGCCGTCGGGTACGAACGCCCGGCGCTCGTAACGGGCTACCCTGTCTCGATGTTATGGAAATGGAGCGCCGCGATGGTGGCGGCGATCGCCGTCGGCAGGCTGGTCGCTTCGCAGACCTATTATGCATCCACAGGGAGGGGCCGCCTCGGTGAGGTGATCTGGGCGATAGCTTTGGCGGGTCTGGCCGCATCTGTCGCGCTCCTGGTCGCCTGGCTGCTGCGAGTTCCCGACGTCCGGGCGGGCACCCGGCTGCTCTGGCATTTCTCGAATGCTGATTGATCGCGGTAGATGGCACGTTGTCGCCGCGATGGCACTGGGCCTGGCGGCATTCGCCCTTGAATTGATTATCACTCGGCCGCCAGCGCTGGGGCTTTCGGGCGACTCTGCCGCATACGTCCAGGCAGCACGGAGCTTTGCCTCGAGCGCAACGTTGCTCGCGCCGAACCTTGATTGGCAATCGCCCGACAGCCTCGAACCGCTTTCCTGGGTGCCGCCCGGGTACCCGCTTGCCATCGCGGTACCAGTGCGGTTGGGACTCGCACCGCTGGCCGGGGCACGCGTGGTGCAGGCAACGGCCGGGGCTGTCACGGTCGCAATGATCTTCTGGCTGGTGTCTGGTGTCGTGGGCTTCTGGGCCGGAGTTGGTGTGGCTGTGGGAATCGTACTCACGCCCGCGGTTGTCTACGCGCACCAATACCTCATGTCCGAGCCGCTGTTCATTGCCTGCGTAGTGGTGAGCTTGGCGCTCATGGTGCTCCGCCCTGACAAGCCGCTCTGGTACGGCCTCAGTGCCGCCGCCGCGTGCGCGGTGCGATATGCCGGGCTGCCGCTGGTCGCGGTCGTGACAGTGTGGGCGCTCCTGTGCGAAGGTTCCATCACGAGAAGAATCGGACGTGCCATAACGGCGGTCTTGCCCGCGACCCTCATGCTGGGCTGGTGGTTTCTGCGCACCGTGCACATGACGGGTGGTTCCCGTGCCATTCGGCAACCGGGCATCTTTGGCGGTACGGTGAAAACCTTCGAGCAGGGATTAGGAACAGCGGTAAGGTGGCTCGCGCCGGGTCTCCGGCACGACGCGTTGCGTGCGGCCATAGCGCTGTTGGGCAGCGTGGCGCTTGCGTGGATCTGCGGTTCCACGATCAGCAGTCTGCGGCGCCGCGGATGGCCCATTGCGCCTGATCAGGCGACGACCACACAGCGCACAATTCTCGCGACGGGCGCCACCTGGCTGATGTACGCCTTGTTTGTCCTGGTTGCGCGCATATTTGGCGATCCAGCGATCCAGTTCGACGATCGCATCTTCTCACCGGGGGTCATATGCCTGGAGATCGGTATTGGAGTCGCCATCGCGGTCTGGTGGCAAACACGTAATGGCCGACAGCGAGCTCTCGTCGCGGCTGCGCTCTGCGTCTGGGGCCTGCTCTCACTCCGGTTAAGCGCGACGAATGTACTCGGCGCTTTGCGGCGCGGAAGCCTCTACACCGAGCGCGACCACGCGGAGTCACCGGCAATACGCTGGGTTCACGATGAGGGATTCAGTTACGCGCTCTTCACCAATGCACCGGCAACGCTCTATTTCAACGCCGCCAGGCTCGCTCCGGGCCTGCCTGCAGCATGGGACGTCTCGCTGCTGCGTGCCTTTCGCGACACGCTCGTCACCAGACGTGGCGCCGTCATCGTTTTTGACTATCCGTCAGGAAAGGTTGCAGCGGCCACAGCTCTTGTGCATGCGCTTCAACTCACGCCGGTCAAGCAGTTCCCTGATGCGACCGTCTGGATGATCAGATAAGGATGCGATATGGCGCGTTTCGCATGAGGCGACTCGTGCTTTACCTGTTCAATCACGTGGTCGCCCGAGTTCCCATCCACACCGCGCGGCTGGTGGCATATCGCCGTCTCTTTCCGATCGGCGCCAACAGCACAATCATGTTGGGATTGAAGCTGCGAAGTCTCCGGAACGTTCGCATTGGATCCTTCTCGAACATCAACCCCGACTGTATGCTCGATGGGCGAGGAGGCACTATTGCGATTGGCGACTATGTGGACATTGCGCCGGAGGTGCAGATCTGGACGCTGGAGCACGACCCCATGGATCCCGCCTTTGGCGTGAAGCCCGCCGGCGTGGTGATCGAGGACCACGCCTGGATTGCCAGCCGCGCCATCCTCCTGCCAGGAGTAAGAGTGGGGAAGGGCGGCGTGGTAGCGGCCGGCGCTGTGGTGACCACGGATGTGGAGCCGTACACCATCGTGGCTGGCGTGCCTGCCAGGCCAATTGGCACGCGCACAACAGAGCTGCAGCCGAAACAGCGATACAACCCGTTCCTCCTTTGATGATGGCCGCGTCACGTGTGAGCCCGCCCGAGCTTGCCGCCCACGAAGCTCTGCCACGTGTTCTGGTCGCCTGTCTGCCCATATCGGGAACAGAGAATCCCTATCAGTCGCTCATGATGGACGGATTGCGCGAGAATGGCACCTTGCGCGTAGAACACGGTGCCGCGGGCCGTGTTCTCGCGGCACTGCGCACTTGCATACGACAGCGCCCTGATTTTCTGCACTACGATTGGAACTATTCATACTTCGTCACCCGCAGCACGGTCATTACTGCTCTACTTGGCATGATGTTGTTGGCAGAATTGTGGATCGTGCGCCGATTGTTCAACTGCCGAATCGTGTGGACCTTTCACAACATCGAGTCTCACGAGAAGCCCCATCCCCGCCTGGAGAGATGGGTGCAGCAGCAGTTCGCCCGTCAATGCGCGTGGATTCGCATTATGTATCGCTCCTCCCTCGACCGTACGATGCAATATCTGGGGGTGCCCGCGGAAATGATTCGCGTAGTGCCGATGGGGCCGTACTTTGACTGCTACCCGAACGACGTGTCCATGTCGGACGCGCGGCGGGCCCTCGGGTTCGACCCTGAGCACCGCGTGCTGTTGAACATCGGCGCGATGCGACGCTACAAGGGGATTCTGAAATTGCTCTCTGCGCTGCACGAAATAGAGGATCCCCGACTCCGGCTGATCATTGCGGGCCCATGCAACGTGGCTTGCCTGGCCGAAGAGGTACGGCGAGCTGCCGAACTCGATCGGAGAGTGCTGCTGATGATGGAGTTTGTGCCCAATGACCGGCTGCAACTGGTATTGAACGCAGCCAATGCGGTAATCCTGCCCTTTCAGCGGGTTGAGAACTCGAGCTCTGTTCTACTCGCGATGAGCTTCGCGAAGCCCGTAATCGCTCCGGCGCAGGGCGTGCTTCCGGAACAACTCGTGCAGCAAAGAGACCTGTTGTACGAAGAGGGTGGGCTTCACAGAGCCGTTGTCGGCTTTCTGTCGGCTGATACGAAGGAACTCGAGAACGCAGGACGCCGGAATCAGGCCGCAGTTCGTGAGTGTCGGTGGTCTGATTTCGCGAAGGTATTTTGCGACCCGTTAGAAGTTTGTGCCGCTCGCCAGCCTGATGCGCCTGTGCGTCACTTTCCAAGTGGGCACATACCTCGTACTACCGGACAGCGCGGTTGACCTCATGGCCGATTGCAGTTTCCCTCCCGGGCAAATCGGCCATGTCATCGCCTGCATTAACTTCGCTCGCTCGATCCTGTGAGGAAGATCCGCCACATCCTGCTCAGCCGCAATGCTCGTTTGTGGCTCTATTATGCACTTGTGAGCATGCGGGGATGGCTCGACATAGGCGATGAGTGCCAGTGCAATATTTGCGGAAAGCACGCATCACGATTCGCACCGTTCGGTAATCGGAGTCAGGCAATGTGCCCCCGATGCTTCTCACTTGAACGACACCGATTGCTGTATGCGTACATGAAGCAGGAAAGCGACCTTTTTAATCGGCGTGCCAGAGTGCTTCACTTTGCTCCGGAGCGATGCCTCGGGCGAAGACTGGCTCACTTCCACGGTGACGGATACGTCAGTGCTGACTTGATGGTTCACTTCTTACCAGGGTTGGAGATGCGACCCACGGTAGTGATGTCCGTGACTGACATCCGCTTTCCGGATAACTACTTCGACTACGTGATTTGCAACCACGTGCTCGAGCACGTGCCTGACGATCGAAGCGCAATGCGTGAGATCCGGCGAGTACTGAAGCCCGGTGGCATGGCAGTTCTTATGGTTCCCCTCGACATGTTTAATTCGGAGATCGTAGAGGAGCCGAACTTGTCGAGAGACGAGCGCCGGAGACGTTTCGGCTCACCGGATCATGTGCGTATGTATGGAGTCGAGGGATACAGGAAACGTCTCCGGGAAGCAGGGCTTGCGGCTGAGATCTTTCCGTACTCAAGGGGAATCCGTAAAGAAAACCGTGTGACCATTGGTGAGCAAATCGTCGTCGCCCAGCACACGTCACTTCCGTCGTGACCACGGTAGGAGGTTTCACAAGATCACTTGCAGCGAGAACCGCGCCATCATTAGCCAGCCGGCCCACGCCGGCCGGCTTGGTAATCTCCCTCCGGCTCCCGCGCCCCGCGCGATATCTGTGAAACTCATTGGCAGGTTCTGCAGAGACAGCGCCAGAATGCCATGACAGTGCGAATCGCTCTATTGACGACGGTATACGATCATGCCAGCACCGGTGCTGGAACCTTTGTGCAGTATCTCCGCCGTGCAGTGCGGGAGGGACTGCTCGATGTGACCTTCTTTTCCGATGATCTGGAGCAGCAGCTCGAGGACTACGAGCGAAAAGTGACGGTGCCGTTCTGGGCCAGTCGCCTGCCGGGTAGATTCCTGGTCCGGGGATGGAGCTTCCATCATGCATTCCTGCTGGAACACGGCCAACGTCCATTCGATCTGGTGTGGCACAATAATGTGCTCACTGCCTGGTACTCGATGCAGCGGCGAATCGCTGTTCCTGTAGTTGGCATGATAAACGATGCGAGCAACATGGCGAGCGTGACACCGTGGTCCGCGTCCAGAGACTTGGGTTCATATCGTGCCTTCGTGCGATTCCTCTGGCGATTTGCTGAGCGGGCGGTCGCACGTCGCGTCGACCGGGTAGTCGTCAATTCCCGTTTCTTGAAAGGCAGAATCATTGACGCCTACGATATCCCTCCGGAACTGGTGTACTTGCTCTATAAGGGTGTTGCGCTTGACACGTTTCAGTACGAAGAGCGACCCATGAGCGAATCGCCCCTTCGCCTTCTCTTTGTGAAGCGTGACTATGTCCGAGGAGGACTCGCGGATCTTCTTACGGCACTGGCTCATTATCCCGGGCCCGTTGAGGTCACCATTATTGGCCCTCCTAACAGCGAGTCCACGAAGATCAGGGCGTTGGCAGCGCATTGTGGGTTCCACGATGATGTGATCCTGCTCGGTAGTCTGTCGCGCCGCGAGATGGTATCACAATTCGCCGCGCACGATGTCCTCTGCGTACCCTCACGCTCAGAGGCGCTTGGTGTGGTGTTTCTTGAAGCACTGGCGTCGGGGCTTCCAGCGGTCGGGACAAACGTGGGCGGAATTCCCGAGACTCTGGCCGACGGGAAGGCCGGATGGTTGGTCGAGCCACATAATCCGGAGGCGCTCGCCTGGGCACTGCGTGAAGTTGTCACACGAGACGATGAACGCATCTCCAAGATTAGGTATGGGCGTGCGCACGTGCAGCAGTTCTCGTATGACCGAATGATTCAACGCTTCAGCGAGATCGCGCAGGAAGCAGTCAGACTGCATTCCCCACCGCTCGACATCGGAACCAGCGCGACGACTCGTCCGTCGTTCATATACTCGGGTTATACTGACTCCGATGCGAAAGAATCCTGAAGATTGCACGGCATACGCTGGCAGTAAGGGCTATCGATCGGCTGCCGGGAGAATTCATGACTGTGCCGAGCCGGTTCGACGTCAGAAGGCCAGGAGGGACGATAACGCGATCGTTGAAGAAGCAGCATCCCGCCGGTGTGGCGCACCGATGGTGATTGCGTTTGTCATGCCGGTCGCGACGGACCCACGGATCAATCGGCGAGTTCAGGCTGCGGAAAGTCTGGGGTGTGGAACCACCATTTTCTCGTTTGATCGTGACTATTTCGCTGGATCCCACCCCGGCGATAGCGCTCGAATAATTTCTCTGGGCCAAATTGCGCATGGGAAATACCTGAAACGTATCTGGCGTTTGGCTGTCGCTCTGCTCACCCTGCTCCGACACCGCGGGTTGTTTCGGGATGCAGAAGTGATCTACGCATTCGGGCCGGACTGCCTCGTGCTGTGCGTAGTGGCATCTCTCCTGCTCTCCATGAGGCGACGACGCATCATTTACGAGCTCGCGGATGTACGTCACGTCATGCTCGAGACGTCCGTCAAAGGCATGCTTCTGAGGTGGGTCGAGCGCGTCGCGCTGAAATCTACTGAGCTTGTCGTGGTTACATCTGAGGCGTATCGCGACGATTACCTATCAGCGATGCAGCATTACCCAGCGATGTCGACCACAGTGCTTGAGAATAAACTCACACCGCCGCTACCGGCGCCCCTGGAGGTAACTCTGCCTCCCGATAGGCGCATGACGATCCGGATAGGCTGGTTTGGACTGCTCCGCTTCGCGGAGTCATGGGAACTGCTCGTCCGGATTGCGGAACAATATCCCGATCGCATTTCAGTCTATGTGCGCGGGTATCCGATCTCCCTGCCGGACTTTGCGTCTCGAGTTCAGCGCGTGGAGAATCTCCGGTACGGCGGATCGTACTCTTCTCCCGGTGACTTGGCTCAACTCTACGCCGAGATTGACGTCTCCTGGGTCGTATACGGTGTCGGTACTGATCGGCAGCGGCAATGGATGCTTCCGAATCGCTTCTTCGAGGCGATCTACTATCGTGTGCCCATTATCGCCGCGCGCGGATCCCTGCTCGCTGAACGTGTAGAGGAGTTGGGGATAGGGTGGGCAGTTGACGTCGAGAAGTCAGAACAGATTGTCGCGTCAATGGCGGGCATCACATGGGAGAAGATTCAACAGGCGCGCGTACGACTTTCTGACCTGCGTCGTGACTATGCTATCGGCAGCGATGAGAATCTGGATTTGATTCGCAGGCTCATTGCAGAGAGCGAGTACCGATCGGCAAGCCGGACTACGCAGTGACGGTCATGAGTCATGGTTTTTACAGCATGTCCCATTCCTGCCTGGGTGGAATGCCAAGTCGTGGACGCTGCATTGGGTGTGAAGCAATTGGGCATTGAGCACAACGCAGCGGTTGGAACCGCTAACTCTGACGTCCGTGCTGGGAGGCATACAGGTCGGTCAGGCCAAGCCCAGGCCGGGCACTCAGGATCGTGGCTCACGACGCGATCGTTTACGCTTGCTGTATTCCTTGTCTTGCTGCTACTCAATACGGCCAACGTGACCCAGATCGGCCGCATGGATAATGGCCGATGGATCGCCTACGCACGCGTGCCCGTGCTGTTTCTCGGATTGCTCGTGCTGTTGCATCAGTTCAGGGGCCGGTTCATTCCGCTGCTCGTTGAGAACTTTGACATAGCGATATTTGTCATTTGGGCTGCGATTGGAAGCCTTATTTCATCCAGCCCGCTGGTTTCATTTGCATACGCCGCATGGCTCGGCGCAACTCTTCTGTTTCTCTTGATCCTTACTCAGTGCTTTGAGGATCCGCTTGCCATGACGCAGGCGATCGATCGGGCGTTACTTGTGGGGTACGCACTTCCAGTACTCCTTGGCATTGTGGCCATCCCTCAGTACCTGGCTGGTGATCAACGTCTCATGGGCGACCTGGATACCAAGCAGATGTTCGCCTGGTCCGCTGTCGTTGTAATTGCATGTATGGTGAGTTTGGCCAATGATGGCAGACGTCGCGATGCGTCGTCGTTTCTGCTTCGTGCGTCGGTAACCGTTACGGTGGTAAGCATATGCGTGATCTGTATCATTTTCAGTGGGAACCGCGCGGCCGTCGTCGGGCTCGGGATCATGTGTCTCGTCTATTTTCTGGGTGGGGTAACCAGGCGTAAGGCTTTCGCGCGGTATGCTGTCGCCTTAATTGCCGGGGTTTTGGTGGCTCAATCCTATGTTCAGTCGGTCACCGCTGATCGTTATCGAACACTCGTCGGCCAGGACGCCCTTTCATCATCCGATGAGCTGCGGGTTCGTCTGTGGAAGGCAAATTGGAATTACGGGATTGAGCATCCAGTGCTGGGAGGCGGCTTGGTTACCGCGAGCGTAGACGTTGCTGCTACGGTATCCGACCTGCCAGAGGGATTCTCCCCGCACAGCACGTATCTGGAAATCATGAGCGAGATGGGTGTCGTGGGCCTCGGAATCTTTCTGGTTATGGCTGTGCGCTCCGCTCGTATGTTGTGGTCAAGGCGCGAGTGGTCAACGGTGCGCCTCCATGTGATCATGATAGGCGCACCTGTTGTCGTCATTGCGGCAGTGCAATCAAATCTTACGCCAGGGCAACCATTGTTCTTTCCACTCGCAGTTGCACTCATTGCCCCACGCGCCCTGAACGCGCGCGCACTTGGTAGTGGGCCCGTGCATTGAACATGACTCCCATTGCAGTTGCGAGGGTCGAGCGCCTGGCGAGCTCGATTGATGCGCTTTCAGAGCGATGCGGGAATCACCGCGATGGCTTGAATCGGTGGTGAGCAGTTGAAGGTTGCCGCCATGCCAGCTACGGCGCCGTTGAGGACATGAGGCAGGCATCTCCCCGATGACCGAATTGAGTTCCGGTGAAGGCCTGGCGCGATCGCGCGGTCCGCAACACGAATTTGAGGTCGAGCTTCCTTCCGGGTCTGTAACCTATCCCGCAGGCTCCGAGCCAATTGATTTCGCTGGGCTATGCTCCGCTCTTCGACGACACCTTCGTCTCATAGCCGTCACAACGATCGTTGCCGCTCTGGTGACGTGGATTCATCTCCGTATGACGCCGCGCGAGTATCGCGCCAGCGCCGTCATTCGGCTGGTTGATACTCGTCGGGCAATCGCGGGTGATTTCGATAGTCCGGTCGGGCAACCACTGGGGGGATCGCTTGTAGATCCCATTCAGTCCGAGATCGAGGTATTACTCAGCCGCAGCATCGCCACGAAGGTAGTGACCAAGCACCCTCTTGGCCTTCAGGTGTTAGCAATGAACATGGCACCAGCCCTGCTCGAAAATGTCACCTTGACGGGCGATACGGTGCCGGACTCGCTCAACCTGAATTTTGACGCCCAGGGCGTTGTGGTCGAGAGCGGATACGGCCGCGAACAGGTTGCATACGGTGCCCCGGCAACCGCAGGATCACTTCAATTTACCGTCATATCTGCTCCGCTCAGTCAGCGGGCAAGACTCATCACCCGCAGCAGGGCAGCCGCGGTTGCCAGTGTGCGCAACAACCTTTTTGCGAAGGCCCGTGAAGAGACGGACGTCGTGGATGTTTCATACACGGCGCGAGATCCAGTTCTCGCAAAGCAAATCGTTGACACAGTGGTTAGCGTGTTTCAGGAGAGTAACGCGGCGACCGCGCGCGACCAATCGCGTCGTCGCCGCATCTTTGTGGGTGAGCAGCTGAGACAGACTGATTCACTTCTCATATCCGCGCAAGACAGGCTCAATGCGTATCGCACCAGGAATCATGTCAACTCTGCTGGCGATGTGGTTGGAGCGCGCGTCACGGCCCTTCTGAACAAAGAGGAGCAGTTCCAGGACCTGCGAGCGCAGCGTGAAGTGTTACGGGTTCTTCTCGACACCCTGGCGGTCGCGGATGGCAACGGCAGGCAGCGCGCCTTACGTGCCATTGTTGTATTACCGACCATTGCTCGGAACCAGCTTGTGCAGCGCCTCTTCGCGGAACTATTTCGGTTCGAGCGCGCTCGCGATAGCCTGACCACCGGTCGTTGGTCAACCGCACCGACGAACCCGGATGTCGTACGCCTCGAGAGTCTGATCTCGACGACACAAGCAAATCTGTTAAGCGCGGTCCAAAGTCAGATCGTGTCGCTCGATGCTCGAACCTCGTCTCTCGGAGATCTGCTCGATCAGAATTCCCGCGAATTGGAGCGCGTGCCGGCCATGATTGCGGGCGAGTCACGGCTTCGGGATCAGGTAAAGTCCACAGCATTACTGGCCAGCGAGCTACGTAATGAGTACCAATCTGCCCGGATTGCGGAGGCCGTAGAGGCCGGTTACGTCGAGATCATTGATTTCGCCACAATTCCAACAGCGCCAACTGGCGCTCCGAGGCGGATGCAATTACTCGCGGGATCGCTTGTCGGGTTGCTGCTTGGCATCACCATCGCTCTTCTGCGAGAGCGCGCGAACACCGCCATTCGCCATGGCGGCCATGTTCAGCAGATCCTCAAGCTCCCCCGGCTTGTGGCGATTCCGCCGTTCAATAGCGGACCTTTCGGCACGCCAAGGCGCGCTGGTCGCCTGTTCCTCCCGATGCCATTCTTGCGCGCGATCGGCAGCCGCCAGAAGCACGCAGCCAGCGAATCACTGATCACGGTCTCGCAAGGCAGCTCTGCCGGCGCAGAAGCGTTCCGCGTCTTGCGCACGAGTTTGATCTTCTCGCAGTCCATTCGCCCACTTCGAACAATCGTCGTAACCAGCCCATCGCCCAAGGATGGGAAAACGACAACTGCCGCCAACCTTGCGGTCGCATTCGCTCAGCACGGACTGCGGGTGCTTCTCATTGATTGCGATCTTCGCCGAGCGCGACTTCACATGGTCTTTCGCATGCGGCGCGAACCGGGTCTCGCAGACGTCGCACTTGGACGCGTAGATCTTCCTGAGGCGCTCCGGGCGACGATGGTTGACAGGCTGGACCTGCTCTCGGCTGGCGTACAGTTGCCAAACCCTTCGGACGCACTGCGGAAACCTGTTTTGCAACGGATGTTCGCAACGCTAGGCAATGAGTACGATCTACTCATTGTGGATTCAGCTCCAGTACACGTTGCGACCGATGCGACGGTCCTGGGGCGGCTGAGTGACGGCGTGCTCCTTGTCATCCGCGCGGGGAGGACCGAGCGTGCAGCAGCGGTAAATGCAGTCAATCGGCTCTGGCGGAGCGGTGTACACATCATCGGCGCAGTGTTGAACGATCCTGATGGCCGGGCGGTCCAGGCGCTAGAGGATTACGGCGCTGCGGAGTCCTCCTATGATGTACGAAACGACTCCACGACGACTTAGAGAGCGCATGCTCTCAGCCGAGACAAGCCTGCTGCTGACTGCATGCCGTGCAGCGCTTGGGCAGAATTGCAAGGGCGCTCTCTGCGCCACGGCTGCGGAGGTCGCTGATTGGGATGTTGTACTGGCTGCCGCACAACGACACGCCGTCGTTCCATTGCTTCATCGCGCGCTGAACGGCCCGTCGGCGGCTGTCGTGCCCCCGCACGTCGCACATGAATTGCAGCAGCTCTTCGAACGGAACGTGCTACGCAATCTGGCGCTTACCGGCCATCTGGTTGCCCTCCTGGATGAATTCGAGTGTGCCGGTGTGCCCGTGTTGCCGATCAAAGGTCCGCTGCTCGCGATTTCCGCCTACGGTGACGTCACGATGCGTGCGTTTCTCGACCTCGATATTGTAGTACGAGTATGCGATCGAGGCCGGGCACTCGCGGTACTTCACGATGCTGGCTATCGGGTGACCCTGCCAATCGAAGGAGGCGCTCAAACAGCACTGCTGGCCGCGGACTATCATCTGCAATTAGTGCATGACGATCACGCAGTAGCGCTCGAACTGCACTGGGCGCTCGGTCGAGGCTATGGTCGCGGTTATCTTAGCGGCTCATGGGCATGGCGTAATGCGTGCACGATTCCTGTGCTCGGGCGCGTTCTCCACAGCCTCTCCCCGCAAGCACTCCTCGTCTATCTGTGCGCGCATGGCGCGAAGCACATGTGGTCTCAGCTCAACTGGATCTGCGATGTCGCGGCGCTGCTCCATTCCGGTTCGCCCATGAGCGGAGAAGAGATCCTTGCGCTTGCCCGTGCGACGGGAACTTGGCGAATGGTGCGACTGGGCATTGTGCTCGCGAGCGAGTTACTGTCAGCTGAGCTGCCATCAAACCTGCCTCAGGGATGGGACGATGACCTCGCGGTCAATAAGCTGGCGGAACGCGCTGTGGGGCTGCTCTTTGAGCCAGGCGCAAGCCACGATGGCAATGCGGTGCTCTCATTTCAGCTCGCTGTTCGCGATGGATGGCGGGATCGTCTGGGTCTCTGGACACATGTTCTTGTATCGCCCAGAGTAGCGGATGTGACCGCAATATCATTGCCGCCGGCTTTGCACTCTCTGTACCACGCGCTGCGACCTCTTCGACTACTTTCGAAGCATAGCCGAAAGTGGGTTGGCAGGACTGAGGCAAAATGGAGGAGATGAGTACTGGCCGATCCTCTCATCTTCTCTGGATCAACCACTTCGCCGTCGCCCCTTCCGACGGCGGCGGCACCCGCCACTACGAGCTGGCCCGCGAGCTCACCCGCCGCAACTGGCGTGTCACTATCGCCGCATCCGATTTCCACCTCCACACCCGCGGTTACACCCGCCGCACCTCGGCCGCTGCGCGCGCGCCCATTGCCGAGCAGATTGATGGCGTGGACTTTCTCTGGCTTTGGGCCGCGCCCTACGAAGGAAACGACTGGCACCGCGCGCGCAACTGGCTCTCCTTCCAGCGCTCGCTCGTGCGTTGGCGCCCGAATGGATCGTCGCCGGATGTCATCATCGGCTCGTCTCCACACCTCTTCGCAGCGCTAGCCGGCTATCGCATGGCGCGGCGCCTGCGCGTTCCCTTCCTCTTCGAGGTGCGCGATCTCTGGCCGGAAAGCCTGCTCGCTGCCGGTGGATCAAAGGGGCCTGCCTACTACATGCTTGGCGCCATCGCCCGATATCTCTACTGGCGTGCGGATCGCGTGATCGTGCTAGCACAGGGCGTGGCACAGTACCTTAAGCGCCACGGTGTAGCCGGCGACAAGCTGGTGTACATCCCCAACGGCGCAAGCATCGACGCGTCCGTCCCGCGCACGCGATCGCGCGGTCCCTTCACGTTGATCTATGCGGGTGCGCATGGGCCCGCCAACGGCCTCGACGCCGTCCTCGATGCGGCCGAGCTGCTCGCCGACCAGCCGTTTCGCGTGATTCTAGTGGGCGACGGACCTAGCAAGGCCGAGCTCCGCGCGAAGGCGGATCGGCGCGAGCTCACGAACCTGGAATTCCTGGACCCGGTGCCCAAGGCGGAGATGCCAGCGCTCCTCGCGCATGCGGACGCGGGACTCATGGTCCTCCGAAGCGCGCCGCTCTTCTCCTACGGCGTGAGCCCCAACAAGCTCTTCGACTACTTGGCGGCAGGACTTCCGGTGGCGTGCAATGTGCCCGGCGAGGTCGCCATGCTGCTGCACAAGTCCGGCGCGGTGGAACAGGCGCGCGATTCATCGGGGCGCGCGCTGGCCGACGCGATCATGCGCATCGCCATGCGTTCGCCGCGCGAGCGTGAGCGCATGGGTACGAGCGGCCGCGAATGGGTCGCGCGCGAACACAGCCGTCCGGTCCTCGGCGAGCGGCTGGACCGCACGCTGCGCGGCGTCATGCAGCAGCGGTCGTGACGCTTCCCCCCACCAGGTGGCCGTCGGCAGCCGCCACGGTAGCCCGCACGTACGGCGTGCGCGGCCTCGCACTCCGTACGAATCACGAGTTGCGCCGCGCGCTCAACACGTTTCGCAGGAAACCGCGGCGCGACGTGGGATTCGCTCCCGCACCTCGGCCGCATGCCTTTGCCGTGGACGGGGCGGCGCTCGCGGCGGCCACCGACCACGACGTCGCGATCGAACGGGCGGATCGCGTCGCGTACGGCGAGTACCAGGCGTTCCGCTGGCACTGGCGCCTCCGTCCGGCAACGCCGGAAGAATGGCACATCACTCCCATCGAATATGTCATTCCCAGCCACACGCCCTGGTGGCAGCTTCCTCTGATGAAAATGCCGGGCGTGGATGTTAAGCAGGTCTGGGAGCCCGCTCGCTTTGCCTGGGCGTACGACCTCGTCCGGGCCTGGGTTATCACGCACGACGACCGCTACGCCGCCGGGTTCCATGACGCGCTGGCCGCATGGGTCGAGGGGAATCCGCCCTTTCGCGGCGTGCACTGGGCCTGCGGGCAGGAAACGACGATCCGCGCCATCGCGTTGCTTTACGCCGAGGCGAATCTGGCGAGCGCGCCGAGCAGCACGCAGCACGCCATGGCGCGCGTCGCGGCGGTGCTCGCCGCGAGCGGCGAACGCATAGGCGACGCGATCGGCTACGCGCTCTCCCAGCGCAACAATCACGGGATCTCCGAAGCGGTGGGACTGCTCGTACTGGGCGCACGCTTTCGCGGCACACACCCCGAGGCGGTGCGCTGGGCGAGCCACGGCAAGCATCTCCTCGAGGGACTCATCCGCGAGCAGTTCGCCGAGGACGGCTGGTACATCCAGCACTCGTTCAACTATCTGCGCTTGGCACTGGACCAGTGTGTCATCGCCCAGCGCGTGCTGCGCTCGGCCAGCATCTCGCTCTCGCCGGTGGCAACGAACCGGCTGCGCGCGGCCACGGAGCTGCTGCTGGCGGTGATGGAACCGCGCACGGGCGTCGTGCCCAACCACGGCGCCAACGACGGGTCGTTCGTGCATCCCATTACGCTCGCGGAGTTCCGTGACTATCGCGCCACGGTCACCGCGGCGTGCGCGTCATTTGGCGTGCCGCTGCCTTCCAACATCCCCGCAGACCGCGAGGTGCTGGCCTGGCTCGGGCTGCGCGACGTTCCCCGCGGCGATGCTGTGCGCGACGGTGTACACCGCGGCGCATCGGGGTGGGCCGTGGCGCGGCGTGGCGGAACGGTCGCGTTCCTGCGTGCGGGGAAGTACACGTCGCGCCCCGGACATCTCGACTCGCTCCACACTGACGTGCGCATCCGCGGCCGCGAAGTGATCGTGGATCCCGGCACGTATTCCTACAACACGCGGCCGCCATGGCGCAATGGGCTTGCTGGCGCCCGCGTCCACAACGGCCCGCTGCTCGATGACCGCGAACCCGGCGTGCGCGGCCCGCGCTTTCTCTGGTATAGGTGGCCCGAAGCCGCACTCACGGACGCGGTGCGTGATGGCGATGACTTCGTACTTCGCGGTGAGGTGCCGGGACGCCTGCGCCGCACGGTGCGCGTGCGACTCATGGGTGTGGATGTGGAAGACGAGGTGCTCGCCCGCGACGCATCGCGCGTGGTGACGCGCTGGCTCGTGTATCCCGGCGTCAGCGCCGATGTGGTGCACGTAGATGGCGACCGCCGCGTGCTCGCCGCGGATGAAGAGGACACCGATGGGTGGTTTTCACCCACCTACGACGAGAAAATTCCTTCTTGCTGCGTGGAAGTGGAGCGCAGCGCGGCACCCGGTGTGCGCGTGACGTGCGAGATCTCCATGCCTCCGGGCTCACCTTCACCGGTCACGAATGAAGCAGTTGCTCCAGCACCTCGATAGCGGCGACACCACGGTGGCCGAGGTACCGGTGCCCGCCGCGAGCGCCGGGACTATCGTTGTGGAAACACGCGTCACGCTCGTGAGCGCGGGCACCGAGCGCATGCTCGTGGAGTTCGGCCGTTCGGGACTCATCGAGAAAGCACGCAGCCAGCCTGACAAGGTGAAGCAGGTGCTGGACAAGGTGCGCAGCGACGGCGTGCGTCCCACGCTCGAAGCGGTACGCGCCAAGCTGGACCAACCCATTCCGCTCGGCTACTGCAACGCCGGCGTGGTGGTGGAGGCGGGGAGCGGCGCCGGCGTCGTCGCGACTGGCGACCGGGTGGTCACCAACGGCGCGCACGCGGAATACGTGCGCGTGCCGCACACGCTGGCGGCGCGCATCCCGAACGGCGTGTCGTTCGAGGCGGCGGCGTTCACGCCGGTGGCCGCGATCGGATTGCAGGGCATCCGGCTCGCAGAGCCGACGCTCGGCGAGACCGTCGTGGTATTCGGGCTCGGTCTCATCGGATTGCTCACCGTGCAGCTGCTTCGGGCGAACGGGTGCCGCGTGCTGGGCATCGATCGCGAGGTATCGCGCTTGGCGCTCGCCGAACGATTTGGCGCCGTCACGCTGAATGGCATGGAAGGCGACGTGGTGCAACGGGTGCTCGCGCTCACCGATGGTGTGGGGGCAGATGCCGTGCTACTCACGCTTGCATCGAAGAGCGATGACCCCGCGCACCAGGCCGCCGCCATGTCGCGCAAGCGCGGGCGTCTCGTCCTGGTAGGCACCACCGGCCTCGACCTGCGCCGCGATGACTTCTACAGGAAGGAGCTCTCCTTCGCGGTGAGCTGCAGCTATGGGCCGGGACGCTACGATCCGTTGTACGAGGAAGGCGGTCATGACTATCCGCTGGCGCACGTGCGCTGGACCGAGCAGCGCAACTTCGAAGCAGTGCTAGCGCTCATGGCGGACGGAAAGCTCGATGTCGCACCGCTTATCTCGCACCGGTTTCCCATCGAGCGGGCGCCCGAGGCGTACGACGTGATCAGCGGAACCGCGCCGAGCCTGGGAGTGGTGCTCACGTATCCTGATCGCGGCGCTGTCGCGCCTGCGCGCGAGTCGCGCACGATCACGAGAGCTGTCCCTGCGCGCGTCGCATCAACGGCGGGTGGATCGCACGCCATCGTGGCGGTCATTGGCTCCGGCACCTTCGCAGTGCGCACGCTGCTGCCCGCGCTGCGACAGCAGGGCGCGCGACTGCACACCATCGCGAGCAGCGCCGGCGCGAGCGGGGCGATCGCGGGCGAGAAATTCGGCTTCGAGCGCGTGACCACCGATCTCGACGCGATCTGGGAGAGCAGCGACATAGACACGGTGTTCGTGCTCACCCGCCACGACTCGCACGCGTCGCTCGCGCTGCGCGCGCTGCGCGCGGGGAAGCACGTGTTCGTGGAGAAGCCGCTCGCGCTGCGCGAGGAGGAGCTGGACGAAATAGCGGTCGCGATGGACCCCGCCGCACATCCTGCGAGCCCTATCCTCACCGTGGGTTTCAACCGCCGCTTCGCTCCACTCACCACGGCGCTGCGACGGAAGCTCGCCGGTCGCGCGGGTCCGCTCGCCATGGTGATTACCGTGAACGCCGGCGCCATCCCATCCGATCACTGGACGCGCGATGCGGTGCAGGGAGGCGGGCGCATCGTGGGCGAAAGCTGTCACTTCCTTGACCTCGCGCGCTGTCTTGCTGGCTCGGCGATCACGGACATCACCGTAAACTCCGCACGCGATCACGATGGCCGCATCGTGAATGACGTCGTGCATCTATCGCTCGCGTTCGCCGACGGATCCACAGCTGTGGTGCACTATCTGGCGAACGGTTCCCGCGCGTTCCCCAAGGAGCGCATCGAATGCTTCTGGGACGGTCGCACCGCCGCGATCGCCAACTGGCGCCGCCTGTTCGGCTATGAGGGCGCGATGCCCTGGAACGAACGAGCGCGGCGGATGGACAAGGGGCATGCTGCGGAAATCTCGGCGTGGCTCGAGGCCGTGCGCAGCGGCGCTACAGCGCCAATTCCGCTGGAGGAGCTGCTCGAAGTGTCGCGCTGGGCGATTCGCGCGGAGGTGATGGCCAACGGGATGGATCAGTAACGGCGTTCTCTCGGGATCAGGCAACTATGGTCAAGAATCTTCTCACGTCGAACCCGGTGAGCGAAGGCGCGATACTTCTGGAGAAGCTGGATAGTCTGGGCGTATCTCCTGTCGCCGCACTGTGGTGCTTCATGCCTGACAGCGGACACTGGATGCTGCTCCTGGCCGACACGAGGGTCGGTACCAAGGTCCCTCGCGCCGTCTATTGCGTCATCCTTAAGGTCGCTCACCTCCTGAGCGGTCAGATCAGCATTTGTCGCGCGTGGACATCTCCGCAGTAAGGCTTGACGAGCCGTTGATCAAGCCGCTGGCCCAGGCTATCCGCGGTACCCAGAGAGGAACTGGTGCGCACGTCTCGGCGAACGTGACCGAGGGCACGATCATTATCGATGATGCGTACGTCTACAGAATGAGGCGACCAGCGGCCTGACTGACTGTTGCGGCGTAGCCATGTTACGGCTACGGATGCGCGATATATTCTCGCCGTGACCTACGCATCCATTAAGCGGGCGATGGACGTGGTACTCGCCTCGCTCGCATTGCTGGTTCTTTCGCCGTTCTTGCTGATCATTTCTGCCTCCGTGCGCCTGCGCCTGGGCGCGCCGGTGATCTTCCGGCAGACACGTCCCGGGCTGGATGGGAGACCTTTCACGCTCTTCAAGTTCCGCACAATGCGGAACGCCACAGGCCGCGACGGGCGGCCGCTGTCAGATGCCGCGCGTCTCACGCGACTCGGCCGCTTCCTGCGCACCGCCAGTTTGGACGAGCTGCCGGAGCTAGTGAATGTGGTTCGGGGTGATATGAGCCTGGTGGGACCGCGCCCTCTCCTCATGGAGTACCTGCCGCTCTATTCGGCGGAGCAGCGGCGGCGCCATACCGTGCGCCCCGGCCTTACCGGCTGGGCGCAGGTGAATGGCCGCAACGCGCTCTCTTGGCCGGAGAAATTTGCACTGGACGTGTACTATGTGGACCACGTGAGCCTGTCGCTCGACTGCTGGATCCTGTTGCGCACACCGGGGCACGTGTTGCGCCGCGAAGGGATCAGCCAGGATGGACACGCTACCATGGAGACCTTCCGTGGCAACGCGCGCTGAGCGTCACGCCGAGCGGGTGCTCATCTGGGGCGGCGGGGGTCACGGGAAGGTGGTGGCTGATCTTATACGTGCTTCTGGCTGGGTGGTCGCTGGCGTTGCCGATAGAGACGCGGGCAAGATGGGCTGCGTGGTGGAACCGGGGGGAGGACGGGTCGTCCTATCTGAAGTCGACTTGTGCCGCGCGCTGCGATCGGGCGCTATACTGCTGGAAGGCGTGACGGCGATTGCGCTTGGCATTGGCGACAACGTCGCCCGGCTTGGCAGCGCGCGGATCGTGCTCGGCGCCGCGGGCAATGTGTCGCTTCCCACGCTGACGCACCCCACGGCCGTGGTGAGCCCGTCGGTGGTGCCGGGCAGCGGCACCCTTGTGCTCGCGGGTTCGGTGATCAATGCCGACGCGCGCATTGGCATTGCGGTCATCGTCAATTCAGGCACGATCGTGGAACACGACTGCGTGGTGGGCGATGGCACGCATGTCGCACCTGGAGCGACGCTTGCTGGTGGCGTCCGTGTAGGAGAGATGTGCCTGATTGGCGCACGCGCGGTGCTGCTGCCTGGCATCACGGTGGGTGATGGAGCGATAGTGGGCGCGGGCGCGGTAGTGAACCGCGACGTGCCGCCAAATGCGCGCGTAGCCGGCGTTCCGGCACGACGCATCACGGGAACACGGAGCACATGACGCAGGCCAGCGAAAAACGCATTTACCTGTCGCCGCCGCACATGGGGGAACTTGAGCGGCGGTACGTGACCGACGCGTTCGCGTCCAACTGGATCGCCCCGCTGGGACCACAGGTGGAGGAGTTCCAGCGGGAGTTCGCGCGCGTCGTGCATAGCGGTCATGCGTTGGCGCTCAGCTCGGGTACTGCCGCGCTGCACCTGGCGCTCCAGCTCGTTGGTGTGCGCGCTGGTTCCGAAGTGCTCGTGAGCACTCTCACTTTCGCGGCAAGCGTGAACCCCATTCTCTACCTGGGAGGCACGCCACTGTTTGTGGACAGCGAGCGCGAATCGTGGAACATGGATCCGGCGCTCCTCGCCGACACGCTCGATCGGCGCGCGCGCGCCGGGCGCCTGCCCACCGCTGTCGTACTGGTGCACCTCTACGGCCAGAGCGCCGATCTCGATCCCATCATGGCGGCGTGCGCGCGCTATGAAGTTCCGCTCATCGAGGATGCCGCCGAGGCGCTCGGCGCGACGTACAAGGGGCGCGCGGTGGGCACATTCGGACGTGCCGGTATCTTCTCGTTCAATGGGAACAAGATCATCACGACGTCCGGTGGCGGCATGCTCGTGAGCGATGATGGCCGGCTCGTATCGCGCGCGCTCAAACTGGCCACGCAGGCGCGAGATGCAGCACCCCACTACGAGCATTCGGAGATCGGCTATAACTACCGGATGAGCAACGTACTCGCCGCGATAGGCCGCGGCCAGTTGAGCGTACTTGGCGATCGCGTGGCCGCGCGGCGGCGCATCTTCGAATTCTACGGTCGTGCGCTTGGCGACATGCCGGGTATCACGTTCATGCCGCGAGCGCCATGGTGTGAGCCCACGCGCTGGCTCACCGTCATCCTGGTGCGTCCGGAGGAATTCGGTCTGGATCGTGATGCGCTGCGACTCCGTATGGAGGCGGAGAACATCGAGGCACGCCCGGTTTGGAAGCCCATGCACCTGCAGCCAGTTTTTGCCAGGTATCCGCATGTGGGCGGCACCGTGGCCGAGGAGTTGTTCGAGTTCGGATTGTGTATTCCAAGCGGCTCCAGCATGACCGAACACGAGCTGAAACGCGTCGCAGACGTCGTGCGCGACGCATGCCAGACTGTGCGTCCCGCGCGGGCAGCGTCGTGACAACATGAGCGAGCTCATTCCGGCGGATGAGGCGCAAGCCGCAGGTCGTTTGACCACTCCAGCGTTGCAGCACCCTGAACCGGCAACAATCCGTCCCGGGGGAGTAGCGGGCGAGGCGGTCGGCATTAAGGAAGCGGTGGGTACTCTTCGTCGCCACAAGTGGCTTGTGGGGGTGATCACCGCACTGGTCACGATCGGCACAGCGTATCTGGTTCACCGCGAGCCGCGACGCTATGAGGCTATCGCAACGATTCGTTTGGTAAACTCGCAGCAGGCGCTCGCTGGTAACCTGGACAATAGCTCCCCCTTCCAATCCTTTGGCGGCACGTGGACAGACCCCATCGCTTCCCAGATGCAGGTAATCCTGAGTCGCGCGGTAGGCAGGGCGGTGGCGGACTCTCAGCCAGTGGGATTGCGCGTGCAGGTCTCCGGCTTCCCACCCGCGTTGCTGCGCGACGTGTCGGTCAGCGGGGACAACACCGAGGATACCGTCAATCTGTTCTTCGGCGATGCGGCTGTAACCGTGGAATCGAGAGGGCAGACACGTAACGTCGCCTATGGCACGATGGTCGAAGCCGGGGGCATCCGTTTTTCTGTTGCGGGACCACCGGCTCGTGATCAGCGCGGGCAGTTATATGTGGTCCCTGTCGACGTCGCGACCGACCTTGCGCTGGGCGCTTTGCACGCGAGCCAGCGCACGCGCACGGACGTAGTGGACGTATCGTACACAGCTACCGATCCGTACGTAGCACAGCAGGTAGTAAATGCCGCAGTCCTGGTGTTCCAGCACGAGAACGCCGAGCACGCGCAGCAACAGTCGCGTCGTCGCAGAATCTTCCTGGGATCGCAGCTTGCGCAGACCGACTCGCTGCTGCGCATTGCGCAGGATCGCTTGGGCGACTATCGAACTGCGAAGAAAGTCTATGGGTCAGCAGATGCCGTAGTAGCAGCTGGCCAGACGGATCTGCTCAATCTGGAGGTTCAGCAGCAGGACATGGCCGCAAGTCGCCGCGTGTATCAGTCGCTCCTGCAACAGTTGTCCAAGGATCAGGATGCGGAACGGCGGAAGACATTGAGTGCACTGGTTGCTTCTCCGGGGATCGCGGACAATCCGGTCGTGCAGGCAATCTTTCAGCAGCTGGTCGGCTACGAGGCTGCCCTGGATTCGGTTACGACCGGACGATGGAGCAGCGCTCCGAGCGATCCGGATGTGCAGCGGTTGCGCGTTCTCATCAAAGGCTCACAATCCCAGCTGATTGATGCGGTGGAGAGTCAGATCACATCTCTCGATGCGCGTATTCAGGCACTGGACGAGCTGCGCACCCGCAACGATGCCGCGATGAAACTGCTTCCCTCAACACAAGCGGGAGAGGCCCGGTTGGTCGAGCAGGTGCAATCCACGGAGCAAATGGCTGACGAGCTCCGCAGCGAGTATCAGAAGGCACGGGTTGCCGAGGCAGTGGAGGCGGGACAGGTGGAAATTGTAGATCTCGCCCGAGCGCCGTCCAAGCCCATAGGTATCGGCCGAAGATACCAGCTACTGGCTGGGATGGTTCTGGGACTCCTGCTCGGCTTCGCCGCCGCGATGTTCAAGGAGCGATTGAACACCGCGATCCGGAAGCGTGAGGACATCGAGGGACTATTACAGGTTCCGGGACTTGCGGTCATTCCCCGAATTCCCAATGGCGTCGGAGCGGAGAAGCGACTGCATGTCGGGAATCTGTCGTTGCCACTTCCGACGCTGTTCGGAGCGCACTCGCACCGCCAGGGCGCTGCGTCGCTCGTCACCGTTTCAGACGCCCGCTCTGGCAGCGCAGAGGCGTTCCGCACGCTCAGAACGAATCTCATCTTCTCACAGGCAGTGCAGACGCTTCGCCTGATTGTGGTGACGAGTCCATCGCCGCAGGATGGCAAGACAACAACTGCGGCAAACCTTGCTGTGGCTTTCGCCCAGCAGGGTATGCGCGTGGCCATCGTCGACTGTGATCTGCGCCGTGCACGTCTGCACGTGATTTTCCGCACCGCGCGCGAGCCGGGACTTACGCAGCTCCTGCTCGGACATGCCACAGAGCAGGATGTCCTGCGCCCCACGTTCGTGGATGGGCTTTCATTCATTCCCGCCGGTACGCTGCCGCCCAATCCTTCGGAAATGCTGGGGGGTGCGCGGATGCATGAAGTGATACAATCCCTTTCCCGTCAGTTTGATGTTGTACTCCTTGACACTCCACCTGTCCACGCCGCTGCGGATTCCCTGATCCTCGGGAAGGTAAGTGACGGAGTCCTCCTGGTTCTACGGGCAGGACATACGGAGCGTGCCAGTGCGCAGGACGCGATTCACCGGCTGACTTCAATCGGGGTGCGAGTGGTGGGTGCTGTTCTCAATGATCCCGACCACAAGGTGCCGCAGTACAGCGGGTACTATTACTACGACTACTACTCGGCGGAGACGGCGTGATCTTGAATTCCCTTGTCACAGGACTATGCCTGGTGATGCTGGTGGTTACAACTGGCTGCTTGCCGGTTACTGCCGAACCCGGACAGCATCCTGTAACGCTATCTTCTGATTCCGCTGCTATGAGTTCCGTGGGTTCGGCCGCTGGGCCCGTGCTCGCTGACACCATGCTTACGCTCAAGCCAGGCGATGTGGTGCGAATCACGGTCTGGCGAAATCCGGAGCTGAGCGGTGATTTCCCCGTGGGGGATAATGGTGCATTACGCCAGCCACTGTATCAGGAAGTGCCCGTTACAGGAATTTCGATTCCGGAGGCGGAGGCACGCCTCAAGAAATTCCTCGGACAGTTCGAATCAAATCCGGAAGTGGTGGTCGAGCCGCTATTTCAGGTCGTGATAAGCGGCGATGTGCGCACTCCTAAGCTGTATACTCTTCCGAGAGAGACCACAATCTCCATGGCCATCGCCGAGGCTGGCGGAGCCTTGCCCGATGGCAGAATGGACAAAGTGCGACTCTGGCGTGATGGCAAGGAGTATACGCTGGATCTGACGCACGCTGATGCTGAGTGGACCAACGCGAGGATCCTGTCAGGCGATCAAATCATCGTTCCGCAGCGCTCGCGCCTGTTTCAGGAGATTGTGGTGCCCGTTGTGAGTATTGTCGGCGGACTGGCATCGCTCATCAACCTCATTCGCCGCTAGGTACTTCGGCCAGCACCGGCGCAAGCGCAACTACTGCCGTCTAGGCCCCTACCTCACGGCCGCCACACCGGAAATACATCCACCGCCGGCGCACTCGTGAGCCGCGTACGTCCTGTTCCATTCGCGTTCACGATATAGATGTCGTAGTTGTTCGACCCATCGCTCGCCAGCTCCACGTACGCGAGCTTGAGCCCATCCGGCGACCACGCGGGCTGGAACACGAGCGTTGACCCGTC
>Ga0207707_10000615_pt1 | contig 35495 bp, 34 predicted proteins | sample KBSC83BmetaG_FD_184336 | JGI IMG/M metagenome (GOLD analysis project Ga0207707, IMG submission 184336) | Corn rhizosphere microbial communities from Kellogg Biological Station, Michigan, USA - KBS C8-3B metaG (SPAdes) (version 2) | ecosystem: Host-associated > Plants > Roots > Rhizosphere ... | reverse complement strand
GCTCGCGCGGTCACCGTGGGCGAGGGTGCCGCTCTCGTATCCGTTTGGGGACCTGGTATGGGTGACGGCGGCGCGAAATCATGGTGTCCACAGTACGGCATGAGTGGCCCCGGAGCTGGTCAAGCTCGTCCCGACGACTTCGCCCGGGACACTTATCCCATCCGCACTGCTCCGCGCTCCTCCCAGAGTCCCGAGGTCCTGCATTGCTTGCCCGGCCGTAGCAGGCAGGCCCGATCTTCGAGGAGCTGGTGCGCCGCTCCAACGAAGAGAACAGCGAGGAGGCTGGCGAGCACTGGACGCCGCGCGATGCGGCGCGGCTCATGGCGAAGCTGATCTTTTGCCAAGGCCGACCTTATGCTCCACGTTGAAGGCGAGGCAGCGGACAAAATTGTCGGCGGACCGGCGTACTCCACGATCTCCAACGACGCGTTTCCGTCGCGCGAATTCGATTTCATGCTCTCCAATCCGCCCTGCGGCAGGAGCTGGAAGAGCGATCTCGAACGCACGGGGGGGCAAGGGCGGCATGCGGGATCCGCGCTTCGTGATCTCATACAATGGTGACCCGGAGTACTCGTTGATCACTCGCTAGAGCGATGGCCAGATGATCTTCCCCCGATTTCATGGACACCGCAATAAGCCCAAGCATAGTCCGGGCGGAGGTGCCATCGGCCATATCCCATATCGGCAGAGGCATCCCATGCGACCCATGTTTGCCGTGGCGCTTCTCGCGTGTGCGCTCGGCTGCAGCAGCGATAGGGGCCCCACGCAGCCGAATGCATCGCCCTTCCCGAAGAATGGGTGGTGGGCGCTCCGATCCATCGATGGGGTCCCGCTGCCCGTCGATGACGGCAATGTCATTAATGGCCGGCATGAATACCTCGTCGGGAGCACTATCCACGTGGCACTGCCGTGCTGTGCCTATCTGTATACGAGCGATTCGCTCGCGGGCGCAGCTTACCGCTCCACCAGTTCTGATCAGGTCGCATTCCAGCGCGACGCCGCGGGCCAAGTGATGATGTACGCGCTGGACGCGCGCACCGATGCACTCCCCGTCGCGGCGCAGGATGACGTGATGACCATTGGTTTGGCCCCAGCCCGATATGAATTCACTGGGCCCGTGCCGCCTCCGGACCGCATCAGACGTTGAGCGTCTCCGCCGCCCCTGCTATTTCACGCTCTGCTTTGACAGCAGCGTCTTGCGCACGAGCGCCGTTTGTGTGCGGACCGCGGCCTCCATGCGGTGGAGGACGTCGTCCTCACCCACTGTGCGTTCGACATCTCCCAGTATTGTTGATACCGATGCGGATATGCGGTCGCAGACATCCGCCGTCAGCTCTCTTGCGCGCGCCGGCGCAAGTCGGAACTCACGTGCGGCTTTGACGAGTGAGTGCGGCGTGAGTGCGGCGAGAGCGAGCTGTCCGCCAAAGCGCAGGGGCAAGACGTCATCCAGCTCCGGATACGCCAGCGTGCACACCACATCGTATGCGGGCGCGAGGCGGATAGTCATCGGTTGGATGTGCAAGACGCTGACGTTCTTCGCGTGCGCGTCGCGATTGCCGAGCGCGAGATTGGCCACCGCCCAGCGAAAGAGTCGCTCGCCGTCCTCCAGTGGGTCGGCGCCGTAGCGTGCAAGCGCCGCGATGAAATCCGCGAACGTCGGGCCTCCCCGCTGCGCGTACTTGGCCACGGAGGCGCGGCCGGTGAGCTGGCATCCATCCTCCGCGTGCTGGCGCATGACAGTCCCGTCCGGCAGGAGCGCTCGGTCGAATCGCGCGGTTTCATACAGGGTGCTGTCAAGCGCATGTCGCGCATGCGATGCCGTCGGTACGCCCGCCGCCTCCATGAGGCTCATTGCGGCCAGCTCGTTCTGCACGAGTCCCGGGAAGCGCGAGCGATCGCGCTTCACCAGGACTGTGCTCGGTGCCCCGGCCACGGGCAACCTGTACTGAGGCGAACCGCCACGGGCACCGGGGCCAATCGCGGGACGGCGGTACAGCACGACCTTGTCCTGCGTGCCGCTCATCGACAGACGTCCGAGTCGTAGCGCGCGGGCCAGCCGCGCCCGGCCGCGCGCCATACCGAATGTGCCGCGAATCTCGGCCGCGGTACACGATCGGTACTCTGGAGTTCGTGACGGCGCGGATCCCTCCGGCCAGAGCGACAGGGCGCCCGCGCACTCCCCACCGAACACCCCGAGCTGGCCGACGATGTCTCCCACTGAAAGGTGGACGGACGTCGCAAGGAGCGAACGGAGCTCTCCTTCCGGGAGGAGGTTCTCGAAGCATGGAAGCGCCTGATGGTCCGGATATGGTTTGCGTCGTACAGGCAGCCGCACACTCACGACGGCCGAGGGATCCTCGAGAACATCTTCGTCGTACGTGAACGTGATACGCCCCGCGGTATCACTGCTGAGCATTCCCACGCGCCGGTCTTCCTTGAAGACCTGAAGGCGACTGGACTCTCGCGTGGCCGGGTTCATGGCCGGCGTCGCGACGTGGTGGGTGGCGTACCATGCTCGCGCAGTGAGAGAGCCGGATCGCGCGGCACGAGCACCACGTCGTAGCCGAGACGCGCCAGGACATCGAGCGCCGTCTGCAGTCGTACGCCGCGGTCGCCGCGCTCCATTCCTCGCAGCAGTTCAGGACTGACCCCGAGCGACGCGGCGACCTCGTCCTGCGGGAGTTGACGCACTCCGCGTGTCCAGCGCAGTACCATGCCGATGTCGACTGCATCCAGTACACGCACGCCGTGCGTCAGCGTGTTCACACGCGGGGCAGGGAGCTCAGGGAGGGCAAGACGTGGGACCGCGCGTGGCATGGCGACCTCGGGCAGTGGCGGTGATCTATTCCGCGTGATTGTGCGCGATCGGGACTGGCTGTTACTATTCCGCGCACATATACGCGGAATAGTAACAATTCGGTATTCCGCGTGCAAGTGCGCGGAATATGCGGATACTCGTCAGCGGAACCGCCCGCGCCGGTCGCTCGTCCCGCCATGCTGAACGAGGCGCAGCAAGAGGGAATTAATGCGAGTGACCATCCGGTAGTGTCGAGTCGTGGGACGCATGCGGGCGAATTTCGACTGTCATATGCCGGCGCTATACCATGACTCCACACCCTGATCTGTTCTCCGGAGGTCCCGATGCGCGCTGGCCGGATGGTCCTTTTGTTGCTGGCGCTCGCCCTGTCCGCGAGCGGCGCCAGCGCGATGTCGCTGTCCGCGTCGCAGCCCGCCTGCTGCCGCCGCGGCCACTCGTCACATTCCTCACGCACGCGGAGCTATCACCCGCGGAGCTATCCGCCGCGAACACACGCGCCGCGCACGTATCGCTCGCCACGGGTGTCGCATCCACGCGCGCCCCATGCACGGGCGCCGCGTGCACATGCTCCGCGCGCGCGCGTCCCGCATGCGCCTGGTGCGCGCAATTCGCGGGGACGACTCCGGCGGAGCGCGGAGGCAAAAGACCAGTTCATGCGGCAGACCGGGCACCCACATGGTTGGCCGGGGCACGTCGTGGATCACATTGTCCCGCTGGCCTGTGGCGGCGCCGATGCGCCGGGCAATATGCAATGGCAGACGACGCAGGAGGCGAAGGCGAAGGATCGAGTCGAGCGGCGAGGCTGCGCGCGGTCGCGGTGAGCCGGGTCCGCTCGCCATATGGCGCGCATCGCTCAGCTCAGAACATCACGAGCCCGCGCCGCGCAGCCTCCATGATCGCTTCGGCGCGCGACGATGCCCCAAGCTTCTCGTAGAGCGATCCCACGTGCGTCTTCACCGTATGCTCGGAGATTCCGAGCCGGGCCGCGACCACCTTGAGGGCGAGCCCTTCGGCGAGGAGCGCGAGCACCTCGCGCTCGCGTGGCGTGAGTGCGCGCTGCCCGGTGTGAGAGTCAGCGATACGCGAGCGGTGCGGTGCCACGCGCATCGGGCGTGTCGCCGTCGTCGCCGCCCCCTCGACGACGGTGAGCCCCGCTGCCGCGCACACTATCGCGGCGACGAGTGTCTCCGGTGTCGCGTCGCGCCGAATCACGCCGCGCACGCCCGTGCTCACGATCGAGGAACGCCACTCGACGCTCGACGCCTGGGCGGACGTGAGCACCACCAGCCCGGCCGGCGCGATGTCGACGGCGAGCGCCGCCAGCTCGGCCTCCCACTCCCCCTCGTTCTCTGGCGGGAGCTCCACCAGCAGGACGTCGAGGCCCATGCCGGATGCCATCGATCCGAGCATCTCATTGAGTGGCAGCGTCGACACCATCTCGATCGAGGGCGCTTCGCGCATGGCCGCCGCCAGTCCGGCACGCGCCAGCGCTGAAGCGGCTGCGACGGCGATGCGCGTCACGCGACTCTCGTCAGGCCGCTCGCCGAAGCGTCACGTCCACCGATCGTACGTGACCGCGGCGCACGATGTCGAATGCGAGCCGGTCGCCGGCCTCTTCCAGCACGCCGGCAAGATCGCCAGGCGCGCCGAAGGGCTCATCCGCCGCGCGCACAATGACGTCGCCCGTGAGAAATCCGGCCCGCGCGGCAGCGCTCTCCGGCTCGATGGCCATCACCAGCAGGCCGAGCACGGGGGGCGCGTGGCGGGGCTTCACCGCGACGGGTTGAACGGTCACGCCCAGGTGCGGTGCTGCCAGTCCCGCCACGAAGCGCACCACGGCTTCGCTGGGCACCGCGAGCGCCAGCCCTCCTGCCACCATGCTGTTGACGCCGACGACGCGCCCTTCCGCATCGGCGAGTGGGCCGCCGGAGTTGCCCGGCGCGAGCCGCACGTCGGCGGCAATCCAGTGCCGCCCACTTGGGCCACGCACCAGCGGGCGGTGGACGATGCCCAGCGCGACTGCGCCCGTATGACCGAGCGGATGGCCCACGGCGAGCACCAGCGCTCCTGCCCGCAGCGCACCCGCATCGCCGACCGGTACCGGCGTCGCGCCCGCGAGCTCGCTGCACGCGAGCAGCGCGAGATCGCGTCCGGTGTCGCGCCGCGCTACATGCGATGTGAGCGCGCGGCCGTCCGCGAGTCTCACGTGCGTACCCCGTCCATGCACGACATGCGCGCTCGTGACCACCATCTCCGAGTCCCAGACGATGCCGGCTCCCATTCGTATACCAGGCCCGTCGACGACCTCGACGACGCGCTCGAGCAGTCGGTCGGGCACGCCCGCGGTCTCCGGGGAGAACACACCGCCAGAGAGCGGCTCCATCACGCTAGACATCTCATCGCCTCCCGCTCGGCCGCTCGCCGAGCTGCACCGTCACGTCCACGGCCGCGCCGCCACGAACGAGTCCGAGCGTGAGCGGCTGTCCTACGCCGGTATTCGCCATCGCCGCGAGCACGTCATCCACGTCACGCACCGGCGCATTTCCCACCATCAGCACGATATCGCCGACGAGCACGCCGGCTTGCGCGGCTGTTCCGTCGGGCTCTACACCAATGACAATGAGTCCCGTCTCGTTTTCGATCCCTCCCCCGAGCGACCTGGCCTGCGCCGGCGCGAGACGGACCGGCTGCATGGCGACACCGAGATGCCCGCGACGGACGCGTCCGCCCTCCAGGAGCTGCTCCGCGATACGCGTCACCGCGCGTGCCGGAATCGCCATCGCGGCGCCGCGGCCGAAGCCGGAGGTGGTGAGCCCGACGATCTCTCCTGCCGCGTTCACGAGCGCGCCGCCGGAGAAGCCGTCGTAGACCGAAACGTCCAGGCGAAAGAGCCGGTCGAGCGCGCCCAGGCCGCGCGTGCGAGGCTGCGCCGCGACGGTCGAACTGACGATGCCGAGCGCCGCACTCACGTCTCTCGACGCCCGGCCGAGTGCGAGCACCAGGTGACCAGTGCGCATGGCATCGGAGTCGCCCAGCGCAGGCGTGGGGTGCTGCGTCGCGTGCGCGGCATCGACCGTGAGCACGGCCAGGTCGGTGGCCGGATCGCGGCCGGCGATCGCGGCATCGATGGTGCGTCCGTCATCGAGCGTGACGCGAACGCCTTCCTCGTTCCGGATGGTGTGGTCAGCGGTGACAATCGCGCCCGCGCGCCACACGATGCCGGACGACGGGATGCGCGGACGCGCATGGATGGACACGAGCGCACGTCCCGCGCTCGACACGGCGTCCGCAAGGGTCTGCGACAGGGCGACGAGGTCGCCCGGTGAGGTGGATGTCTTCGGCATGCGTACACTCCGTTGTGTAGGGCCCTGGAGTGAACGATGCGGTGGCGCATGCGCCGCGACGATCGGCCGAACGGGGGAGGCGTGGCGGAGATCGCGTCTGCGCCAGTATCATGTCTGCCACCACACAGCCCATTTCGATCACACGCCGGCGCAATCCACGGTGAGGAGACCATGAGCCCTGTGAGCATCGAGCCAGCCCCTCCGAGCTCCGCGGGCGAGCTCCTCTATCTGCTGCACCGCGATCCCACCGAGCTGGCCGACGCCATCGCGGGGATGCGCGCGGCCGACATCGCCGAGGCGCTGCGCGATCTGCCACCGGACGCTGCCGCGAAGGTGATGGCGGCACTTCCCTTCGATCTCGGCGTGCAGGTCTTCGACGAACCCGAACTCGAGCGTTATCGCTCCGGCGTCATCCAGCACATGGAAGAGCGGGACGCATCCGCCCTCATCGAAGCCATGTCGGCCGACCAGCAGGCGGACCTCTTCCGGGAGCTTCCGGATAAGGACCGCTCGCGGTTCCTGCGCCTGCTCGACTCGCCGACACGCCAGTCGCTGACCCTCCTGCTCCGCTATCACCCGGAGACGGCGGGCGGCATCATGACGACGGAGTTCGTCTCGATGCCCACGACGTGGACGGTGCAGCGGGCGCTCGATTACATCAGTGAGGTCGGCCGTGCCAAGGAGACGATCTATGCCATCTACGTGCTCGACCCGGGCGATCAGCGGCTGGTACACGTCGTCTCGCTGCGCGACCTGATACTGGCCGCCGATCGCCAGCAGCAGGTGGGGAGTATCGGCAGGCAGCGCGCACCGCTGTCCGTGACGCCCACGACGGATCGCGAGGACGTCGCCCGGCTCATCTCGAAGTACAACCTGCTCGCCGTGCCGGTGACGGATGAAGGTGGCCATATCCTCGGCATCGTCACGGTGGATGACGTGATCGACGCGATCGTCCGCGAACAGACCGAGGATGTTCAGAAGTTCGGCGGCATGGAGGCGCTCGACGAGCCGTACAGCAAGATCTCCTTTTCCCGCATGGTGAAGAAACGCGCAGGGTGGCTCTGCGCGCTCTTCCTTGGCGAAATGCTCACCGCCACCGCCATGGGACATTTCGAGGGTGAGATTGCGAGAGCTGTCGTGCTGTCGCTGTTCATTCCGCTCATTATCAGCTCAGGCGGCAACTCGGGCTCGCAGGCCACGTCGCTGATCATCCGGGCGCTCGCGCTGCGCGAGGTCGAGATCGCGGACTGGTGGCGGGTCGCACTGCGCGAGCTTCCGGCCGGTGTCGCGCTCGGGGCGATCCTCGGGGTGATCGGCATCATTCGCATCGGGCTGTGGCAGAAGCTCGGGTGGTACAATTACGGCGTGCACTGGCCGCTCGTCGCACTGACAGTGGGTGGCGCGCTCGTCGGTGTGGTCACCTTCGGCTCGCTCGCCGGCTCGATGCTCCCATTCCTGCTCAGGCGACTCGGCTTCGACCCGGCAAGCGCGTCGGCGCCGTTCGTGGCGACGCTGGTGGACGTCACGGGGCTGGTCATCTACTTCAGCGTCGCGCTCCTGATCCTCCGGAACACGCTGCTGCAGTGAATCGCGCCAGCCAGCACTCACACGTGCAGGCGATCGCTCCTGCGCACCCTGCGCTAACCTTTCCGGGCCAGGACGGTGTGCGGATGCTCACTCGGCACGATTTCAAATCCGTATCGGATCACCTTCTCGTCAAACTCGCTCGCCGCTCGCGAGTCGTTGTGAAACTCGATGGCAATCGCCCCAACGCGCGCCAACCACGACAAGTCCTGCATGGAAAACAACTCGCGCTCCGCCCCTTCGATGTCAACCTTGAGAAGATCCACTCGGTCGAAACCGGAATAGTCCATGATCTCCGTCATGGTGTAGCCTTCCACGACTGATGGTTCGTTTGTCGAAGCGGCGCGCACTGCAAACGCGCTATATCTGTCCGCCGGGATCTCGTCGATGGGCGCGAGCCGCTGGTGACTACCCCAGACTGCAGCCTTCAATGTCCTGCACCGCCCTGAACGATTGAGTGGACTCAGATTCCTGTTCAATAGCTCGTAGGTTCCAGCATTCGGCTCGACACAGAGCAGTCGACAGGTCGGATAATTGCTGGCGAAGTAAAGCGAAGCCAGCCCGATGTTCGCGCCCAGGTCGACTACTGTCTCGATGTTTTCAACCGCTCCGACCACCACGTCGTAGACTTCCTCCACGACGATCTCCTGAAAGGTTGCCAGATCGGACCCGCGCTCGCGCAGGGAAATCTCTGCCTGAAAGGGGCGCTTCAGGCGAAGCGACAGAACAGCATCAGCACGCAACTGACCTGAGCGTTCTCGCATCAGATAGTTCCGGAGGCGGACTGCCGAGGCCAGGCTCATTCGCCTGGCCGACTCTCTCAGAAACGACAGCGTCCACGATCCCATGCTGATTCACCTGCACGTTGGGGCGTGTTCCGGGTCCCGTTGAGGGTCGGGCGACCACGCATCACGATCCGGCCAGCACCATGCGGTACACCTCCGCGTATTTTTCCGTGGTAGCTTCCGGCGAAAAATGATCAGCGATCGAAGCGCGCGCCTGACCGCTGAGTCGTTGGCGCAAGCCGGTGTCGAGCAGAATGCGCCGTAGCGCGTCGGCAAGAGCTGGCGCATCATCCGGCGGGACCAGCAGCCCGTTGACGTCGTCCCTGACCACTTCAGGCAACCCATCCACCGCCGTCGCCACGACGGGGACCCCAAGCCAGAGCGCCTCCAGCAGGACCAATGGCAATCCCTCCGAACGGCTGGGGATGACCAGGACCTTCGTGGCGCGGTACGCCGCGGACAGGTTCTCACGCGACAGATTTCCGAGGAACTCGACGTTGGCACCGAGCCCGAGTCGGACGACGTGCGCGCGGAGTTCGCTTTCGAAACGGCCGCTACCCGCGAATGCGGCGTGCACTGTCGGGATCTCTTCACGCACCAGCGCCAGAGCGTCCAGGAGCACGTCGCCCCCTTTGCGCGGAGTCAACTGTCCCGCGAGGAGAACCTCCCATCGTGTCGTCAGGGCATCGGTCGCCCGCGGCCCATCGGCTGCCGCGGCGAACGCCGTCGGAACACCATTGTGCAACACGGTCAGTCGCGGTGCGATTTCGGGAATCGCAGCCTTCAGGCGATCAGCGAGCGTGCGGGACACGGCCGTGATGTGGTCGGATGCCGCAACGAGTTCTTCGACCATGTACCGTGTTGCGGGATCCTCCAGCGTATTGTTCACGTCCGATCCGTGGAAGGTCGTGACAACCTTCAGGCCCATCTCGCGCGCGAGCCGTGCGAGAACAGGATACTGCTCGATGGCATAGGAGAAGTGAACGACCCTGAGGTCCTGTTCCCGCACGATGCGACGAAGGGCGTGCTGCGCAATTTCGAATCGCATGTAATAGCCGGCACGCTGCGATGGTGTCCCGACGGCTGCGGCATGGGGACGCACGCACAGTTCCACGATTTCTTCGTCTGCGGTCCCATGCCGCGTTCGAGGAATCCAACCGTCCGGAACGAGTCGCATGGTGATCGCCCTGCCGCCGGCCCTGATGAGCCCCTGAACCAGGCTTTCAACCGCAACGGCAACGCCACCGCGTGTCCCGCCGTACCACGGAGTGACAATCAGTGCACCTGGCGGGCGCAGCCATGCCGACGTAGTCATGTCGAATCAGCTGTTGCATCAGGCGTGCCGTGCGGGTCTGGCCGCGGGCTTTTCGACGCTACTTGAGCCCGATGCGCTGCACCAGATCCGTGTAGCGCGAATCCCCGCGCAGCGGGCCATAGCCGGGATCCAGGTGCAGGTAGATGAGTCCCGCTGAACGCGCCTGCCAGGCGCGCTCGAGGGACCGGAATGCCCGGTCGAGATCCCCGACCGCGGCGTAGCCCATGGCGAGAATCTCGGAGCGCATGTACTGCTTGCGCGATTCATCCTCGAGCCGGGCGAGCATGGCTTCGGCCTCGTCGCGCTGCCCCAGCGCGGCAAGGGCACGCACGATCATCGCGTCGTAGGAGCGCACCGATTTTTCGAGCGCTTGCGCGCGGCGATACCACGTGAGTGCCGTCGCCGCATCGCCCAGGGCGAGGTACGCCGATCCGATGTAGTGCGGCGCGCGAATGCACACCTCGTCCATCTCGAGCGTCCGGTGGCCTTGCGCGATTGCGCCATCATAGTCGTGTGCGTAGAGCAGAAATCGTGAGAGCCACTCACTGTAATGCACGGACAGGGGATCGAGCTTCAGCGCCATGGCCAGTGTATCGATGGCGTCGTTGAGCCGGCCCACGAGCGGAAGCGCGGTGCCGTGCACGTAGTGCGCCTCCGCGTAGTTCGGACTCAGCTGCACCGCGCGGGCGAGCTGCGCCTCTGCGCCCGCGAAATCCCACTCGTGCCAGCACAGCACCTTCCCGATGGATGTGATCGCCTCGGCGAGCTCCGGATCCCGCTGGAGCGCGCGCTCGGCCGCGGCTTTCGCGCGAGGGTACGCGTCGTCCGGTGCCACCCAGTCGTCCGCCAGATTGCACCACACGTCGGCGATTCCGGCGTAGGCCCGCCCGAAGCCGGGATCCTGCAGCAGCGACTGTTGAAAGAGGTCGAGCGCCTTGCGCAGCGCCGGCTCGGAGAGCTTGACGAAGAAGAAGCGACCCTTCAGGTAGAGGGTATACGCTTCGAGATTCTTCGTGGGCGCGACGACCTGCGCCGCGTCGTCAGCGAGCCGCAGCTTGAGCGCGTCCACGATCGCGTGCGAGATGTCGTCCTGCACGGCAAAGACATCCTCGAGCTGCCGGTCGTACGTCTCGCTCCACAGGTGATAGCCGTTCTCGATGTTGATCAGCTGCGCCGTGATCCGGATGCGGTTGCCCACCTTCCGGACGCTCCCTTCGAGCACGGAGCTGACGCCAAGCTTCTCGCCGATCTGCCGGACGTCCACCTCCTTTCCCTTGAAGGCGAAGGAGCTGGTGCGCGACGCCACCTGCATGCCGGGAACCTTCGCGAGGGCGTTGATGATCTCCTCCGTCATCCCGTCCGCAAAGTATTCGTTCTCGGGATCCGCGCTCATGTTGGCGAGCGGAAGGACGGCGATCGCCTTGGCGGCGGGCTTGGCGGGGGCTGACGTCACGCGCTGCATTCCCGTAGCGGAATCGCGGCTGATGATTCGCAGCACTTCGGCGAATTCGGCGGCCGACGGGAAGCGGTCCGCCGGCGTGCGGGCGAGGGCCCGGGTCACCGCATCATCCACCGGCTCCGGCACGTCACGTGTGGCGCGCACATGGGGAATTGGCGCGACGAATCGCTTGGCAATGATCGCCTGCGCCGAAATCCCGGTGAAAGGCGGCTCGCCGGCCAGCATCTCGTACAGCACACAGCCCAATGAATAAAGGTCGCTGCGCCCATCGGTGTCCAGCTCGCCGGACGCCTGCTCGGGACTCATGTACGCGGGCGTGCCGAGCGACAGTCCGGTCTGCGTGAGCGACGCGCCATTGCCGGAAAGCGCTTTCCCGATGCCGAAGTCCGCGACCATGGCGGCGCCCTCGTGCAGCAGGATGTTCTCGGGCTTGATGTCGCGGTGCACGACGTTGTGGCGGTGCGCATAATCGAGGGCCGACGCGACTTCGCGCGTGATGCGCAGCGATTCGCTGAGCGACAACTGGCGCTCCCGGTCGAGGCGTTCGCGCAGCGAGCGGCCCTCCATGCTCGGCATCACGTAGAACAGCATGCCGCCCGCTTCGCCGGAGTCGAACACCGGCAGGATGTGCGGATGTGTGAGGCCGGCCGCGAGCTTGATCTCGCGCAGGAACCGCTCGGCGCCCATGGCCGCGGACACTTCGGGTCGCAGGACCTTGAGCGCCACCTCGCGATCGTGGCGAAGGTCGTGCGCAAGGTAGACGATCGCCATGCCGCCCTGACCCAGCTCACGCTGGAGTGAGTAGCGGCCGGCGAGACCCTGGGCCAGGCTATCGCGGAAGTCCGACATGGTGGGGCACAATATGCAGCACGGGACGGCAGGCGGGCAGTAGCTGGCGACGAGTCCGCATCGGCTTTCGACGTCGCGATTCCTGGCGAGGAGTAGCAGCACGCTGCCAGCACCATGTCGTCCACTGCACCGGACGAACCCTAGCCAGGCTCCTGAGCCGCGACGCAGTGCGCGATCCAGTTCCGAGCCGCGTCCACTTCGCCCTTGCTCACGGCATGACCGCCGGCTTCCCAATGTACGGTCACGTCGGCGCCTGCGTTCCGCAGCATGGCCGCCAGTTCCTCCACCTGCTTCACCGGTACGATGGGATCGGTACGGCCTGCACCAATGAACACCGCGGTGCCGTTGAGGTCGGGCAGGACCTCGGGCTCGAAGGGCGTCATGGGACTCAGCAGCACAGCGCCGCGCAGCACTCCCGGCCGCCGCAGCAGCAGGCTGGCGGCGATGTTGGCGCCGTTGGAAAATCCTACGGCGACGATCCCGTCGCGCTCCAGTTGATACGTCTGGCACGCTGCGGTGACGAAATCCGCCAGCTCGTCCGTTCGCCGCGCGAGGTCCTCCTGATCGAACACGCCTTCCGCCAGCCGCCGGAAGAAGCGCGGTGCGCCGCGCTCGAGCACCTTGCCGCGCGGGCTCAGCATGCCCGCGCCCGGCAGCAGCATCCGGCCCAGTGGGAGCAGATCCTCCTCGTCGCCGCCGGTGCCGTGCAGGAGCAGCAGCGTCGTGCTCCCCGTGAGCGCGCCATCCTCGGCGGGCGGAATGTAGCGGTGAACGAAGCCGAGCGCGTCGCCGCTCACGTCTTCCGGTCCAGTGGCATCGGCGAACAGGGTAGCCGCGGACTGCGGGACGGGGAGATGAATGCGCGGCAGCACGGCTTCGATCTCGGCGCGGTGCGGCTCGTACTGTGGTGGCAGCTTGAGCTGCTCGCCGAGATGCTCCACGGACTCGTCCACCGCGAAGCCCGGCACATTCGTGGCCAGCTCGAAGAGAATGCCGCCCGGCTCATGAAAATACACCGAGTGGAAATACTGGCGGTCGATCACCGGTGTCGGATGCAGTCGCGCGGTCGTCACGCGCTGTCGCACTTCGAGTTGCGCAGCATCATCCTCCACCGCGAATGCAACGTGATGCACGGTTCCAGCGCCTCCGGCGCCACGGACGAAGCCACCGACCTGGCGAACGTCGACCAGCCGGCCCGGCCCACCCTCGCCAGCCACATAGCGCTTCACGGCGGCGTCTTCGCGCAACTCCCGCATGCCAAGCGCATCCACGAGCACGCGCGCGGTCGGCTCTCCCGCGTTCACCCAGAGCGTGACGCCGTAAAAGCCACGAATGGCATGCTCACGGGGAATACCGTGTGCGTGCTCCCACGCCGGTCGCGCTTCCGCGCCGGTATGCGCCACCAGCTCCAGCAGGAGTCCGTCGTGGTCCCTGAACGCCAGCACGTGCTCGGCGTCCGCGCCACTGCCGCGCGTCGCCGGTTGTTCATACGACACGTTGTGGCGCAGCAGCCGCTCAACCCAGAATCCAATGGAGCCAGGGAGCACCGCGAATGATGTGACGGTGACCTGTCCCGCACCCTGCCGCCCCCGTCGCGCGCCGGGCCAGGGGAAGAACGTCATGATGCTGCCCGGCGTGCCCACCTCGTCGCCGTAGTACAGATGGTAGCTCTGCGGATCGTCGAAGTTCACCGTCCGCTTCACGAGGCGCAGACCGAGCAGCCCCGCGTAGAAATCGAGATTGCGCTGCGGGTCACTCGCTACGGCGCTGACGTGGTGGAGGCTGAGAACCCTGGACATGCAAAGGCGTCTCCGCTGGTGGTTCGATTGCAATCTAGTGCGTACAGGGAACGTGGTAGGGCGTGACATCGTTCACGGATCGCGCGGGCGTGCGCCTCGCGTGACGCCGCTGGCACACGCAAAGCTGAACGCAGATCACGGGGCAAGGGGAACTCAGGGATGACTCAACAACTCGAGCTCGGGCTGGACACATTTGGCGACATCACCGCCGGCGCGGACGGGTCGCCGCTGCCGCACGCGCAGGTCATCCGCAACGTTGTGGAGGAAGCCGTGCTCGCCGACGAGCTCGGCGTTGACTTCATTGGCGTGGGCGAGCATCACCGCGCTGACTTCGCGGTGTCGTCACCGGAGATCGTGCTGGCGGCAATCGCGGGACGCACGCGCCGCATCCGGCTCGGCTCCGCCGTCACGGTCCTCAGCTCCGATGACCCGGTGCGTGTCTTTCAGCGCTTCGCCACGCTGGACGCGGTTTCCAGCGGCCGCGCGGAGGTCATCCTCGGACGCGGGTCATTCACGGAATCGTTCCCGCTGTTCGGCTTCGAGCTGAGCGACTACGAGGAACTGTTCGAGGAAAAGCTCGATCTCTTCGCGGCGCTCATCGCGCGGCAGCCGGTCACCTGGCGGGGCAACACGCGATCGCCGCTCTCCAACCAGCGCGTGTATCCCACGACCGAGTCGGGCTCGCTCCGCACCTGGATCGGTGTCGGGGGAAGTCCGGAGTCCGTGGTGCGTGCGGCGCGCTTCGAGATGCCCATGATGCTCGCCATCATCGGCGGTGCACCCGAGCGGTTCGAGTCGTTCATCGAGCTGTATCACCGCTCACTGGAACGACTGGGCAAGACTGCGCTGCCCATCGGCGTTCACTCGCCCGGCTACGTGGCGGACAGCGATGAGCAGGCCAGGGAAGAGCTGTGGCCGCCGTACAAGCAGATGCTCGACCGCATTGGCGCCGAGCGCGGCTGGAATCCGATGACGCGCGCCGCCTTCGAGCAGGAGGTGGATCGCGGATCGCTGTACGTCGGCTCGCCCGAGACGGTAGCCCGCAAGATCGCCCGCACCACGAAGCTGCTCGGGATCTCCCGCTTCGACATGAAATACAGCGCGGGGTCGCTGTCGCACGAGAAGCTCATGCACAGCGTCGAGCTCTATGGCAGCAGGGTAATCGGGCTCGTGCGCGATATGCTGGCGTGACTCCCCATGCCCCTGGATCCCCCGAATCGCCAATGGCACTCGCGCCCCGCGTTCTGCTCATCATGCCCAACCAGTGGCGCCGCGCCCTGCTGCGCGGCGCGCTTCGCGAGGTGGGGTACGACGCGATCGGCAGTATCGATGTAGCGACCGCGCGGCGCCACCACAGACCGGAGCCGGGACGCGGCACCATGGCGCTCATGGTTGTGGATCAGGATGCCGTTGCCGGACACCAGAAGGACCTGCGCCACCTGCTGAACTCACTCGACGCGCCGCCAGTGCTGCTGCTGGCGCACGCGACCCGAACGCCGCCGCCTGGCGCGTGGACGCGCGTCATGCAGAGGCCGATGTCGATCGGCGACGTCGTTGCCGCCGTTCAGTCGCTGGTACCGCTGCCCGAGAACGCGCGCCGACCGCTCGACAGCCCGGGGCGCGACGCAACGCCGTGAGCTGTCGGGCGCCGGCGCAGCGCTCTGTCGCTTCCTTGCTCCTGACGCTCTTGCACGGGGTCGAGCCGTGGACGTCGTGGCGAATTCGGCCACGGATTGTCAGATCATGCCAATGATTGACAAACGATACCATCCTGTGCCATGATTCTCGCCCGCCAGAGCCACCCAGTCGTGACCGATCTCCTGAATCCAAAACAGCTCGCTGAGTACCTGCAGCTCTCGCAGCGCACCGTGTACCGGCTGCTGGAGCGTGGCGGCATCCCGGCGGTCAAGGTCGGCGGCCAATGGCGCTTCCGGAAAACCGCCGTGGACGAATGGCTCGACGTCAACATGCACCGGCTCGACTCGGAGTCGTTGAGCCAACTGGAAGGGGACGATGACGCCGGCCGTGAGCCGTGGCATCTCGCGCGACTAATCGCACCGGAGAACGCGCGCATTGCGGTGCCCGCCGGCTCGCGCGATGAGGTGGTGCGCGCGTTCATAGCCCAGGTGCACTTCCCCGAGGCGGTGCCAGTGGATCTCGTCGTGGCGCGTGTCCTCGAGCGCGAACGGTTGTGCAGCACCGCACTCACCGACGGCGTGGCACTGCTGCACACGCCACGCAGCCGGCCGCGCGTGCTGGCGGCGCACGATCTGCTCGCGATCGGTCGAGTCAATGCGCCGGTGGACTTCGGTGCCCTGGATGGGAGCAGGACGGAGACGCTCATCCTTCTTCTTGCGCGCGGCGAGCGGGATCAGCTCTCGCTGCTGGCCAAGCTCGCGCGCCTCAGTCGGGAGCCGGGCTTCCTCGTGTCGCTGCGCGATGCCCGGAGCCACGATGAGGTCATTGACCTCATCGATCGAACCGAACAGCGATTGTTCGTCCACTCCACCTGATACGACGCGTCGGTATTCCGCGACGGGACCCGTCGTCACCCCACATGCACCTCACCATTCGACAAGCGGCGTCGTACCTCGGCGTGCCCGAACGCACGGTCCGGCGCTGGATCGCCAGCCGCGGGCTCCCGGCCCATCGCGTCAACGAGCGATTCCACTGCAACGCGATCGAGCTGTGGGAATGGGCGGTCGAGCAGGGCATTCCTGTTTCCGGGACGCTCCTGGAGCAGGCTCGGCACGCGCCGGCGAAGGTGCCTCCGCTCTCCTCCCTCCTCGTGGAGGGCGGCATCCATCACGGCGTCGGCGGACGTTCAGCGTCCGAAGTGCTCCGGGAGGTCGTGCGACTGCTGCCGCTCCCGGAGAGTGTGGACCGCGACTTTCTCGTCACCGTGCTCGAGGCGCGCGAGGCCATGGGATCCACGGGGATCGGGGGTGGCATCGCCATCCCGCACGTGCGTAACCCGATTCTTCTGCACGTTCGGCGGCCCTTCCTTTCGCTCTGCCTGCTGGCGCATCCCGTGGAGTTCGGCGCCGTGGACCACCTGCCAGTGCACGCACTCTTCGTCGTGGTGAGTCCGGACGTGCCCTCGCATCTTCGCATCCTGGCGCAGCTCGGTTTCGCCGTGCGCGACGTCGAGTTCAGACGGCTGGTGCGTGAGGCCGCGCCGGAGGACGCGATCCTCGCTCGGCTCGAGCTGCTCGAGAGCGGTGCGCGGCAGGCAACCAGCGTACAGGGAGTACGCGTGAGGGGAGATCGGTGACTCTTTTCGTCGCCGGCATCTCGCTGATACTCCTTGCCGGACTGACAGTTGCCGTATTCGGCCGCCATCCCTCGTTCGGCCAGGCGGCGTTCCGCTTCCTCGTGGGACTGGGCTGCGCGCTCGGCGCGATCCCGGCGCTGGCCGTACTCGCGGGTCGCGGCGCGTCCGATGTACGCATCGCAGGGGCGGTGCCGGGTGGGGAATGGGTGTTCGGCATCGATGCGCTCTCGGCCGTCTTCCTGGTCGCCATCTTCGTGGTGGGCGCTGCGTGCGCGCTGTATGGCGTGGCGTATTCGGGTCACGATCAGGGCCGTCGGCCCGTGAGCGGCGCGCACGCCCTGGTGGCGCTGCTCGTGGCCGCACTCGCCCTCGTCGTCACCGCCCGCGCGGTCGTGCCCTTCCTCATCGCGTGGGAGGTCATGGCAGTCGTTGGCTACCTGACGATCGTCTTCGAGCCCGAACGTGCCGAAGTACGCCGCGGCGGGCTGCTCTATCTGGTTGCCACACACACCGGCACTCTGGCGTTATTCGCGCTCTTTGCGGTGTGGGGCAACGGCGCGATCGACCTGACCTTCGCGTCTCTCGCGGCGCATCCCCCGGTGTCCGCCGCTGCGATCGCGGTCGTGCTCTGGCTCGCGCTCGTCGGATTTGGCGTGAAGGCCGGGATCGTGCCGCTGCATTTCTGGTTGCCGGAAGCGCACGCCGCGGCACCGTCGCACATCTCCGCGATCATGTCGGGCCTCGTCATCAAGATGGGGATCTACGGGCTGATGCGCGTGATCGTTCTTCTCGTCTCGCCACCCATCTGGTTCGGATGGGTGCTTCTGGCGCTCGGTGCGATATCCGGCATCCTCGGCGTGATCTGGGCCCTGGCGCAGCACGACCTCAAGCGCCTGCTGGCATTTCACAGCGTCGAGAACATCGGCATTATCCTCCTTGGGCTCGGCGCCGGCGTGCTCGGCGTGGCGTACGGCCATCCCGTGATGGCGACCCTCGGGTTCGCGGGTGCCGCGTTTCATGCACTCAATCACGCGCTCTTCAAGAGCCTGCTCTTTCTCGGCGCCGGTTCGGTTGCGCACGCCACGGGCACGCGCGACATCGAGCGACTGGGAGGGCTGGCGAAGCGCATGCCGCGCACCGCAACGACGTTCCTGATCGGGTCGGTCGCGATCGTGGGGCTGCCGCCGCTCAACGGCTTCCTGAGCGAATGGCTCGTGTACCGCTCGCTTTTCCAGGGCGGCATCATCACGGGCGGCGCGCGATTCGCTGTGGTGGCGGCGGTGGCGCTCGCGCTCATTGGCGGGCTCGCGCTCGCATGCTTCGTCAAGGTGATGGCGGTGGTCTTCCTCGGTTTGCCGCGCGATACGGCAGCGGCCGAGGCACGAGAGTCCGTACCCGGAATCACCCGCCCGCTCGCGGGGCTGGCAGGCGCCTGCATCATCATCGGTCTCCTCCCGGCGTTCGTGCTTCCGTCCGTGTTTCGTGCCGGTTCGCTCCTCGCGGGCGGTCTGCCGCCCGACATGATGCCCCTGATAGCCGCCGCCAATGCCCCGGTGACGGCCTTCGTGCTCGCTCTGGCGGCCGGAATTGCCGTCGCCTGGCTTGTCCTGCGCGTGCTCTCACGCGGACGGCGCGCGCGCGCGGACGTGGACACGTGGGCGTGCGGCTACCCTCTGCCGCCAACAGCCCGCATGCAGTACACGGCGTCCTCGTTTGCCGCCCCACTGCTCACGCTTTTTCGGCCGCTCGCGGGCGTGAGCGTGAAGCGTACGAGCCACTCGTTCACGACACACGTAGTGGACCCCGTTCTGGCGGAATTCATGCTGCCTGGATGGCGCGGCGTGCGCCATGTAGCTGACCGGATTCGCAGGATGCAGCGTGGCCGCATCTCGCTCCAGCTCGCGTACGTCGTGGCGGCGGTGATCGTGCTGCTGATCTACCTGGTGTTCAGGGGAGGTGCGACGTGAGCGGCAGTGCTCTCGCCGCATTGGTGGCATTGCTCGTGATCGCTCCGCTGCTGCCGGGAGTCGCGGTGAAGACGAAATCGGTGCTCACCGGTCGCCGTGGCGCGCCCGTGTTACAGCTCTACTACGACCTCTGGAAGCTCGTAGGGAAGCGGAGCGTATACAGCGCGACGACGACGTGGATCTTTCGCGCCGGGCCGGTGGTGATGCTCGTCTCCGTCGTCGCTGCAGCGCTCTTTCTGCCGCTCGATGGCCGCGCTGCACCGGCGGCGTTCGATGGTGATCTCGTGGCATTCGCCGCGCTGCTCGCGCTCGGCCGGTTCGCGCTCGTCCTGGCCGGCCTCGACACCGGATCCAGCTTCGAAGGCATGGGGGCGAGCCGCGAGGTCACGTTCGCGAGCTTCGCCGAGCCGGTACTGTTTCTCTGTTTCCTCACGCTCATGCTGGCCACCGGGCAACTGTCGCTGAGCGGCATGCTCGGCGTCCCATTGCTTGCGGCATGGCCCCGCGCCGCGGCGTCGCTGGGCCTCGCGGGTCTCAGTCTCTTCGTGCTCCTGCTCGTGGAGAATTCACGGGTCCCGGTGGACGACCCGGCTACGCACCTGGAGCTGACAATGGTCCACGAGGTGATCGTGCTCGATCACAGCGGCCCCGACCTGGCGATCATCCTCTACGGCAGCGCCGTCAAGCTCGCCGTCTTTGGCGCGCTCGTCACCGAGGTGTTCGTGCCTCGGAGTGGGTTGTCCGCTCCAGCGTCATTTGTCGCGCTGCTCGGGGGCCTGATAATCACGGCAGCCGCCGTGGGGGTCGTGGAGTCCTCCATGGCGCGTCTTCGACTGACCCGGGTACCGCAGCTTCTCGCCGGCGCCGGAGCGTTGGCGTTCTTCGGGCTCATCCTCCTGATGCGCTGACAATGCACACCGCACCGCAGCTCGTCCTGCTGCTCATCATGCTCACGAACTTCGCGGTCCTGGGCACGACGCGACTGAGCACCTGTATCCGCGCCGTCGCGCTGCAAGGGCTGTTGCTCGGCGTGCTGTCTCTGCTGCTCGCCCGGCAATTCACGCTTCACGCCGGCGCGCTCGCGCTCGGCACGGTGGCGGTGAAAGCGGTGGCACTCCCCTGGTTCCTCGAGTGGGCGATTCGCGAGGCGTCCGTGCGTCGCGAGATCGAGCCACTCGTGGGCTTCAACGCATCGCTGCTCCTGGGTGCCCTCGCCGTGGCGCTCGCCTTCGCCATTACCGCCCGGCTCCCGCTGCCGGGACTACGCGAGGAGCTGCTGGTGCCCATCTCACTGGCGACGGTGATCATCGGCTTCATTGTGGTGACGGGCAGACGCAAGGCCCTCACCCAGGTCGTCGGCTATCTCATGCTCGAGAACGGGATCTACCTCTTCGGACTCACGCAGACTGACAGCATGCCGTTCCTGCTCGAGCTGGGCGTCCTGCTCGACCTCTTCGTCGTCGTGTTCGTCATGGGCATTGTCATCTTCCACATCAATCGTGAATTCGATTCGCTCGACTCCGCGCGCCTCGAGGAGTTGACCGACTGATGCGCCTGGTCGCGCTCTGTGCGCTTCCCGCGCTGGCCGCCGCGATGGCGTTTGCCACTTCGGCGCGCCGCTTCGTACGCTGGCGCATCGGCGTGCTCGTGGCCGTGGCGGCGACGCACCTTGCGCTGGTCGCGACGCTCTGGATCGTGCCCGCGGCGCCGGTGCTCGGCGGCTGGCTGGCAGCTGATGCGCTGGGCCTCATCGTGCTCACGCTCACCAGCGTCCTGTTCTTCGCGGCAACGCTCCATGCGGTGGGCTACCTTCGTCGCGAGCGACAGCGCGGCGGGCGCGTGTTCGTCGGCGGTCTGCTCGGCTTCCTCTGTGCCACCTCGCTCGTGGCACTGAGCCAGCATCTCGCGCTGCTCTGGGTGGGACTGGAAGCAACGACGTTCACTGTGGCGCCGCTCATCTTCCATCGCCACGACCGCCGCTCACTGGAAGCCGTATGGAAGTACCTGCTCATTTCATCCGTCGGCATCGCCCTCGCGTTGCTCGGCCTGTTCTTTCTCGCGACCGCGCAGACGGGCGTGGCCGGCCGTCCCCTCGTGCTGTCCGATCTCCTCGCGCACGCCCGCGACCTGCACCCGGCGTGGTTGCACGCGGCATTCCTCTTTCTGCTCGTCGGCTTCGGGACAAAGATGGGTCTCGCGCCGATGCACACCTGGAAGCCGGATACGTATGGTGAGGCGCCCAGTCTTGTGAGCGGCCTCATGGCGGGCGCGCTCACGAGTTGCGCATTTCTGGGGGTCGCGCGCATCACACAGGTGACGATGGCTGCGCGAATGGGTCCGTTCGTCCAGCCCGTGCTCGTGGGCTTCGGTCTCCTCTCCCTGGCTGTCGCCGCGATCTTCATCATCGGCCAGGGCGACGTCAAGCGACTCCTCGCCTATTCGAGCGTGGAGCACATGGGGCTGCTCGTGCTGGGACTGGGGCTGGGCGGCATTGGCGCGTACGGCACCGTACTGCACGTGCTCAACAACGGGCTCGCCAAGGCGTGGCTCTTTCTCGTGGTGGGCAACGTGGTGCTCGCCACCGGCAGCTCGGCGGCGGCAGCGAATCGCGGACTCGTGCGTACGCTGCCGATCTCCGGCGCATTGCTCGTACTGGGATTGTTCGCGGTGACCGGATCGCCACCGTTCGGGCTCTTCCTCAGCGAATTCACCATCCTGCGCGCGGCATTCGGTGCGGGCCATCCGTGGATCGCGGTGCTGATGCTGCTCTTTCTCGCCATCATCTTCGTCGGGATGGCCGTGATGATCCTCGAAATGGCGCTGGGCGAACCCGAGCCGCGCGCGGGACACGCGCCAGAAAGCTGGTGGCTGCTGGCGGGCCCTGTCGGGCTGGCTGCCGCGGTGCTGCTGCTCGGTGTCTACATCCCGGGTCCCCTGCAGCATGCACTGACAATCGCGGCGACCGCACTCGGAGGAACCGCGCCGTGAGCATCATGGGCGAAGTGGAGTTGCGGAACAGGCGAGCCGTCCCGCTCCGCTCCCTTCCCAGGGAACCGGTGGATCATTTCCGCGGGAGCGTCGTGGAGGCCGTCACTGGCGGGTTGCGGATCGTCTCGCTCTTCGGATTGCCCGAGGAAGGCGAGATGACGCGCCTCGTGGCGATCCTCGCGGACGACGCCCGCGGTGAGCTGGGCGCGACGACGACGCTCGTGCGCGACCGGTATCCATCGCTCACGCCGGACTGTCCGCAGGCGCATGCGTTCGAGCGGGAGATCGCCGAGCAGTGCGCCGTGAGTCCGGTGGGCCACCCCTGGTTGAAACCGCTGCGCCGGCATCTGCCAGATCATCGCGCGGAGCGCCGGTCGAATGTCGTGCTCGATCCGCAGGCGTATCCATTCTTCCGTATCGAGGGAGAGGACGTGCATGAAGTGGCTGTCGGCCCCGTGCACGCCGGGATTATCGAGCCGGGCCACTTTCGCATCCAGGCTCATGGCGAGGACGTACTGTTCCTCGAGATCGTGCTGGGTTACCAGCATCGCGGAGTCGAGAGGCTGCTCGAGACCGTGGATGCGGTACGTGCGCCGCTCATTGCGGAATCCATCGCGGGCGATACGGTGATTGGCCATGGTGGTGCGTACTGCGGAGCCATTGAGGCACTCGCGCGCAGCAGGAAGTCTCCCCGAGCACAAAGCATCCGCGGCATCGCACTCGAGCTCGAACGACTGGCCAATCACATCGGCGATCTGGGCGCGATTGCGGGGGACGTGGCCTACCAGCCGGCCGCTGCCTTCTTTGGCCGCATGCGGGGCGAGTGTCTGAATCTCCTCATGACCCTCTCCGGCAATCGGTTTGGACGCGGACTTGTTCGGCCCGGCGGTGTTGCCTTCGATCTTCCGCCGGCCATGGCCGACGCGATGCGGGCAAAACTCGAGGCGCTCCGGGAGGAGCTTGAGCCGGTGGCCGGCCTGATGTTCCAGACTGCGTCTGTGCAGGCCCGTCTGGAAGATGTTGGTGTCGTCTCCCGCGAGCAGTGTGACGCGCTCGGCCTCGTGGGGCCGGTGGTGCGTGCGCGCGATATTGCACGCGACGTGCGGCAGGATCATCCCTACGGCATCTTCCGCTTCGCCCACATTCCCGTCTCTACCGCGTGGGCGGGCGACGTGCACGCGCGTGCACTCGTGCGCTGGCTGGAGATTCGGCGCTCGCTCGAATTTGTCCTTGACCAGCTCGCGGCCCTGCCGCGCGGCGAGGAGCGCGTGAGCGTGCGTGCGCTGCAGCCCGGCGAACTCGTGATCGCGATGGAAGAAGGGTGGCGCGGCGAGATCGCGCACATTGTCATCACGGACGAGCGCGGAGCAATTCGGCGGCACAAGGTGACGGATCCCTCGTTCCACAACTGGGCCGCCGTTGCCGCTGCGCTTCCCGGCAATCAGATCTCTGATTTTCCACTCTGCAACAAGAGCTTCAACCTTTCCTATGCGGGTCATGACCTCTGAGCACCCGGCGGCCGCATCATCTTCGGACGCGCGCAATGTTTGACCTTCTCCGGGCGCGGCTTCGGCAGGGCACGCCAACGTCACCTTTCCCTGGGAATGACGCCGAATTTCCCGAGCGCTTTCGTGGACTGCCGGTGGTGGATTCGCCTGCCCCCATGCATCCGGAGCCGTCAGACGCGGCGCCGTCGGCGCTGATGACCGTTACGCTCGACGGCCACCCGGCGCTCGATGTGGGTGCCTGCCTGTTCAGTCCCGACGAAGCGACGAGCGGCACCGCCGGTACGGTTCGGTTCACGCACGACTATCGGATGGCGAGCTCCACACGAGCGGGCCTCGTGTCCGCGACCGGCGAGGTGGAACTCGCGCACGCGCTCGAGGCGCGCGTCCGGCGCCTCTTCGGGAGATCGCTGCGACTGCGATCTGTTGTGGCCGGGAGCTGTGGCGGCTGCGAGGCGGAGCTGATTGCGCTGGGCAACGTCGTGTTCGACCTGGCGCGTTTCGGCGTGCAGTTCGTCGCATCGCCACGCCACGCGGATGGCATCGTCATCACCGGGGCTGTGAATCACAACATGCGCGCCGCGCTGGAGAAGGTGTACGATGCAATGCCGGCGCCGCGCATCGTGATTGCGGTTGGTGCCTGCGCGATTTCCGGGGGGCCGTTTCGCGGGAGCCCCGAGGTCGCCGGCGGTGTTCCTCCGGGCCTGGCCGTCGATCTCTACGTGCCCGGGTGTCCCCCGCATCCACTTACGCTCCTGGACGGACTGCTTCGCCTTCTCGATCGGCTACCGGCGGAGCGCACACGCGCGACGCCGTTCACGTTGTGACTCGCGGCTCCTTCGCGCCACGCTGCGCGTCGAGGGCGTCGGAAACGCGGCCATCATCAGGCGAGCGGCTGGAGCGGCTCGAAGCGGGCGGTGAAGTGCCGCAGATACGATGCCTGCTCGTACACCGTATTGCGCACCTGGTTGCCGTGCAGCCGCGTCACGGTAGGTCTGGCGGTTTGGCCGCCACTACGCTGGTCAGGACCATGACCGGCTCAGCGCGACATCAGCATGCGGCGCATGACCGTGGCTGATGCGGGACATGCTTCCCGGAATTCGGCGGTGGCACGTACAGCGGCGGGGACGACGCCGCGATCGATTGGCTGAAAACCGAAACGCGGGAAGTAGTGTTCCGCGGTCATCGTGAGCAGGTAGAGCGCGCGAAACCCTCTGGCTTCCGCGTCCGCGATCAGGCGCGTCACCAGCGCGCGACCCAGTCCTCTGCGGCGCCACTCGGGCGCGATAGCGACGGAACGGAGCAGCGCGTCATCGCAGCACACCTCCAGACCCGCGACGCCAACGACCGCGCCATTCACCTCGGCTACGACCAGCGATGGCAGGAGCTCCACGATTCCCACCAGCGGAAGCTCCGCTGCGGTGATCAGACGGTGAATTGCCCCGCGATCACCCTCGACGGCCGGGCGTAATGCGATCTCCGGCTTGCGCGCGCGAATGAACGCCGCGCCAACCTTGCCCTCGACCTCCGCGGCAACGCGATCCACATCGAGCCCGGTGTTCGTCAGGAACGCGCGCGCGTCCTCGACATCGTAGGTACGTGTCATGTCGACGCTGGCGTCCACGAAGCCGGCATCCCCGAGCAGCGCGATGAACTCCCTGTCCTCGAGTGCGCCCGCGACGCATCCCACCCAGAGCTCCATGCTTGCCTTCACCTCGGCAGGGAGCTCACCCTGCACTACGATGTCCGATACCGCGAATCGTCCGCCCGGCTTGAGCACGCGAAACGCCTCCTCCAGCACGCGCCGCTTGTCGCCCGTGAGATTGATCACGCAGTTCGAGATGACGACGTCCACCGAATTGTCGGGAAGAGGTATCTGCTCAATCTGTCCCTTGAGGAACTCGACGTTCGTGACGCCAGCTTCCGTGGCGTTCTGTCGGGCGAGATCCAGCATCTCGTCGGTCATGTCCAGCCCGTAGGCTTTTCCCGCCGCTCCTACGCGCCGCGCGGAGAGGAGGACATCGATACCGCCGCCGGAACCGAGGTCCAGTACCGTTTCGCCCTGGTGCAGCTCCGCGAGCGCCGTGGGATTCCCGCAGCCGAGCGAGGCAAGGACTGCCGCAGCTGGCAACTCACTGGTCTCGCCCTTGAGGTAGATGTTGCTCGTGATCGGGTCCGTTTTTCCGGCAAACGCCGTGCTGCCGCAGCACGAGTTCACCGGGCCGCAACAGGATGCGGGTGCGGCGCTCGCCGTGGGGAAGCTGTCGAGCACGCGCCGTGCGGCCGCGCCGTACTTCTCGCGAACCGTAGCCGTGAGCCGGTCGTCGGGCGCGGGCCCACCGCTTGCGGCGGCGGCTGATGGAGCTGGTGGAGCTACATCGCGCTCGGTGTGACCACAGCAGGCGGTCTCGCAGCAGGGCTCCTTATACTCGGCGCGGGGCAGGTCGGACATGGGGTACTCCGTTAATCAAGAATGGTTGATATATTTGGCACGACGCGCCGGCTGCCCTATGCGATGGGTCACCTGCAACAGCGTTTCGAGCCAGGAAGCGACCTGGATTTCGACGGCTTCAGCGCGACGGCGAAGTCGTGCACCTCATCGAGTGCGCCTGGGGCGATGCTGTAGTACGACCAGCGCCCCTCCTTTCTGTCGGTCACGACCCCGGCGTCCTTGAGCACACGCAAGTGAAAGGAGAGCCGGGACTGAGCGGAATCGAGGGCATCCTGCAGCTCGCACACGCAGCGCTCTCCGTTCCGGAGCATCTCGAGGATGTCGAGCCGCGTATCATCGGAGAGCGCCTGAAAGAGCCGCGCCGCGCGCGTGAGGTCCAGCGCCGTTGATGTTCCCATGGCTGGTGAATATATCAAGAAATGTTGTTATGTCAACGCCGAGCTGGTGATCGCCCGGCTCGTGGGGTGACCGTGTGTCGTCGGCGGGCGCGGCCGAGCAGCTTCAGTTGCGCCCGGAACTGCACAAGATCATCGACCTGAACGGCGCCGATGTCGCCGAGCACTTCGGAGTAGGCCGATGATGCGGCGCCGCCCACCACGATCGTGAGGTGGTTCGGCAGCGCCGTTCGCAGGCGCCGGAGCTCATCCGGCAGAGCCGGGTCCCGCGTGGGATACACGATGCTGAGCGCCACGGCCCGCGCGTGCGTGAGCGCTGCCGCCTCGACGATGTCCTCCGCCGGCAGGTCCGGACCCAGGTACGTCACGCACCATCCCTCGACAGCCGCGGTCGCGGCGACGAGCAACGCGCCGAATTCGTGGACCTGGCCCGCCGGGGTCGCGACGACCAGCCTTGCCGTCGCGAGCGAAGCGCTCGCGTTCCGGATCTGACTCTCGAGTACCCGTCGCAGCACGACAGAGACGAGGTGTCCGTGTACGGGGCGTAGCGTGCCCTCGCGCCAGCGCGTGCCCGTGCGCTCGAGCAACGGAACGGCGAGCGCGTCGTGGAACATCGCAGCGGAAAGCACGACGGCCGCGCGTCGGAGCGTCGATTCGAGCGCCGTCGCATCGAGCCGCTCCGCCAGGCGGAGCGACTCGCCGAGATAGGTGTCCGCCACGCGTCGCTCGTCGACGGCCGAACGTTGCGCCGCCTCACTCGCGCGCTCCGCCCTGCTGTCGGCCGCCGCATCCTGGCGCACGAGCTCTGCGAGCGCCGCATTGGGAAGCTCGGCCACCTGGCCAATGCCGCGACCGGCAAGCGTTGCTCGATAGAGCAGGCGGAGGCGCTCGATGTCGGCGTCGGAATAAATGCGATGGCCCCCGTCCGACCGGGACGGCTTCACCACTTCGTAGCGGCGCTCCCATGCCCGAAGCAGATCGGCGCTGAGTCCGGTGCGACGGGTCACTACGCGCATGGGATGCCAATGTTGTGCCGGCTCCGCCCTGGTACGCATGACGTTCCAGGCTAGTGGCATGAACGGCTGTTGTCAAGCTATTGTCTTGGACAAAATCTTGACAAATCTCGATCGGGGAGCTAGACTGCGTGCATGGTTGATGAGCTGGAAGCCGTCGGGGTCCGACTGTCCGGTGATGCTCTGGCAGGACTCCTCGTGCAAAGTGAGATGAACATGACGTATGCAACTGCGATGACCCGAAGCACGCCCGTCTTTGGTCTGCGGCGGGAGATCGACCGCCTGTTCGAGGATACCTTCGGACGCGGCCAGTTCGGGACCAATGCGTGGACCCCCGCGGTGGATATCCGCGAGAACGACAAGGAGCTGATGTTCAACGTCGACCTGCCGGGCATCAAACCGGAGAACATCGACGTGTCGGCGGTCGATGGGGTCCTGACGATTCAGGGTGAACGACTCGACGACCAGACGGACGACGGGGAAGGGCGGTACTACCTCGTCGAGCGCAACTACGGCTCGTTCATGCGCCGGTTCCAGCTCCCGCAGGGCGTTGATAGCGAGAAGATCCTGGCCGATGTCGAACACGGCATGCTGCACGTGCACATCCCGAAGGCGTCGCTGCCAAAGCCGAAGAAGATCACGGTCACGGCCGCAGCGGACGTCAATGGACACACACAGGACGCCACTGGAAATGGCAGAAGTCGTTCGGAGCCGGTGAAATTGACCGCCGGAGCGCGCCAGTCGAAATAAATGCCGGTATCCAGCCGGCCACGGCACAACTCGAAAGAGCGCGTAAAGCGGCGCGGGGGCATGGCTCCCGCGCCGTCGCGCTTTTGGCGTGTCGCCCGGATTTTCCTTATCTTCGTACAAGGGCCGTCCGAGCCGGCCCTATCACTTCTGAGCGTTTTCCGGAGCACGGGCGCGTTCTCATGACAGCTACCGGCCAGGCTTTTCTCGATCAGTCACGCAAGTATCTCCTGGGTGATTTCCTCCCCAGGATCACCAGCTGCGTGGGTCGGCTCTCCGAGGATGATATCTGGTGGCGCCCCAACGCCGCGTCGAACAGCATCGGCAATCTGCTGTTGCACCTGTCGGGCAACGTGCGCCAGTGGATTGTGAGCGGTGTGGGCGGAGCGCCGGATGAACGTGACCGGCCCCGGGAATTCGCCGAGCGCGCACGGATTCCCGGGCCCGAGCTGATCGCCAGGCTCACCGCCACGCTCGAGGAGGCCGATCGCGCGCTGGCGGCGGTGGCACCGGAGGCACTCGTCGAGACGCGCCACATTCAGGGGAGCGATGTGACCGTGCTCGAAGCGATCTACCACGTGGTGGAGCACTTCTCCATGCACACGGGACAGATCACGTACATCACCAAGCTGCGCACCGGTGCTGACCTCGGCTTCTACCGGCACCTCTCGGTGCCCGCCCCGCAATGAGCTATCGCAAGTTCAAGGACGGCGCCGGTAATGAATGGGAGGTGCGCGACCGATCGCACGCGGAGTGGATCTTCGAGCCTGGCCTCGAGAATCACAGCGTTCCGAAACGCATCACGCCGCCGTCGTACGAGTCGGATCCGTTCGAGCTCACCGACCAGGAGCTGCGGCGCCTGCTGAATCAAAGCACCGACACGCATCCTCCCGGCGGTCCCTCGCGCCCGTCGCCATTCCGCGACTGAGCGGCGCCCGAACGCGCCGCGCGGAGGCCCCCATGTCGGAAGGCCTCCGCGCCCGTCCATCAGGACTTGCCGTTGCCGCTACGGGCCCGGTACCACCGGTGCCAGACTCGCCATCACTTCGCGATACGATTCAAACCAGGCATCGAGCGCGGAGAGAATTCCCGCGATTGCCGCGATCTTCAGCGCCCAGCTGCCCGCATGGAATGCCATGGCGATCCAGACGAACAGGAAGAGGATGAAGAGCAGTCCGAGCAGGAGCTGCACGGCGGGGAGCCCTGTGCGCAACGAGGCCGCGAACATGTAGAGCGTGAAAATCCCCCAGGCGAACGTGATCCACGCCAGGTCGGCGCTCATGTCCGGGGACTTCCCGGCAAAGAACCAGATGTAGATCGCGGTGGACGACCAGAACGCACCGTACCCGGCGAGCACCGTGGTGGCGAACGTGTTTCCCCCGCGATTCGCCCAGATTCCTGCCAGGAACATCCCCAGTCCACCCGTGAACAGGGCATAACCGACGGCGGGCTGGGGTTGCAACTTGCCCCACAGAAACCCCGACAAGATGAAGACCGATGCACCATAACAAAGCAGACCGAATGGAAGCGGATTCGCCGCGACTACCCGGGTTTCGTCTGGCATCTCGCCCTCGATGGAAAGAGATGCATTGACATTACCACTTTTTGGTGCGTTGGGCTGCCCGGTCCGCCGGCCCTACCCGCGGAACGCGGCAATGACGATCTCATCCTTGCTGTCCTCGAAAATCGCATTCAGCTCCCGCTGCTCGGCGTCCGGCACCTGGAGGGCGAGGAGACTCTGACGAAAGTCCTCCATGAACGCGTCCCATTCCTCGCCGGTGATAATGAGATGCCGGTGCGCATCCCCCATCGAACGGCCGGTGTAGTGCTGTGGCCCGCCGGTGAGCGCGCAGAGGAGCTGTGTCACGAGGAACTTGAAGCCCGCCGCTGGGACGCGATGATGCGCCTCCTGCACGCGGGGATTCGCGTTGAGTACAGGGTTCGCCATGATCCGGTCGATGAAGTTCTCCGCGAGGGCGGCGATGTTGTACACGCCGCCCAGGCGGTCGTACAACGACGGGCTCACGCGCTCCGCATGGTCAGGGCTGTGCATCGGCGTTCCTCGTGCAACGTGCGCGTTCGACTGCTGCCCGCATCGGCCACACGCGTCGGCCCCTTCACTGCCCATGGTGTCGCAGCCGACTCAAAGGAAGCGCCTACTATTGAGCTCGGCACGCACGGGCGCAAGAGTGCTTCCGTCGAGCGGGCAGCGGGAGAAACATGTGCCGACAGCTACCTTTCCAATTCCATTTCGCACCAGGTGATTCCATGATCTCTCGATCCTCTTGCACACAGCGTCACACGGCGCGGCCCAGTTTCGTTGTGGCGGCATTCACGCTCGCTTTGCTGGTGACCTCGCCTCTGGCCGCGCAGAACGACAAGCTGGCGGATCGCGCCACGCGGGCGGGTGAGGTGCTGGCGGAGCTCGTGGCAGTGCCCGACTCGGCGCCGCCCAATGCGCTTCTCGCGCAGGCGATCTGTGTGGCCGTCGTTCCCGGCGTCATTCAGGCGGGGTTCGGCGTGGGCGGTCGCGCCGGGTTCGGACTGGTGAGCTGTCGAACTCCTACCGGTTGGAGCATGCCGAGTTACGTCGGTCTCAAGGGCGGCAGCTTCGGCCTGCAGATCGGCGCGCAGTCGGCCGACATCGTGCTGATCTTCGTCAACCGGAACGCGCCGCGCACGATCGCGACGAATTCTCTCGACCTCGGCGTGGCGGCATCAGTGGCTGCCGGACCGGTAGGGCGCGACGTATCCGCCTCCACCGATTACAAGGCGCAAGCGGAGATCTACTCCTACTCGAAGACCAAGGGTTTGTTCGCCGGCGTGAAGATCACGGGCACGAAATGGGAGATTGACTATGGTGCCAACAGGAAGGCCTTTGCGAACGCTCCGGAGGCAGAGCGGGGCGGCACCCGCACGAGTGTCGGCCATCTTCTCACGGCTGACGGCACGGCGGCACCGGCCATCGTCCGGCCATTTCTCGCGAGCCTGGTGAAGTACATCGGACCAGGAACGTCGAAGTAGCGCCCGATCAATGCAGCAGCCGTGACACCTCCTGCACGAGTGTGTACCCGCCCAGGGCCGCCATGCTCAGGGCAACGACAATGCCCAGCGCCGTGAGCGTCCGCGGATGCCGGTACGCCCCGACGACGCGCGGCGTGTACGCGGCCACCAGCATCACGCCGAGCGACACGGGTAGAATGAGTCCATTCAGCGCGCCCACGAGGATGAGCACCTTCACCGGCCTGCCCACGAGGACGAACACGATGGTGGAGATGGCGATGAACGACACGATCACCGTGCGCCAGTGCCGCTCGATGGCGACGCTCAGGGTGCGCAGGAAACTCACCGATGTGTATGCGGATCCCACGACGGACGTGATGGCGGCCGACCACATCACGACGCCGAACAGCCGGTAGCCTGCATTCCCCAGCGAAAGCTGGAATACCGACGCGGGCGGATTCGCTGGATCGAGCCGCAGCCCCTGCGCCACCACTCCGAAGGCGGCGAGAAAGAGCAGCGCGCGCATGAGCGACGCCACGCCGATCGCGGTCGCCGCGGACTGCATCACCTGCGGCAGCGCGGCGCGTCCGGTCACGCCGGCATCGAGGAGACGGTGCGCGCCGGCGAACGTGATGTAGCCACCAACGGTGCCACCCACGATGGTGACGATAACGAACGCATTCGCGTGCGACGGCCACACGGTGCCCACTGCAGCTTCCAACAGGGGTGGATGCGACACCCACGCCACCAGCACCGTGAGTGCAATCATTATGAATCCCATGGCCTGTGCGAACCGGTCCATCGCGCGCCCCGCCTCGCGCACCAGGAAGATCGCGATGCCCGCCGCGGCGCTCACCAGTGCGCCGGTCACGGGCGACACGCCGAGCATGGCGTTGAGACCAAGCCCCGCGCCCGCTACGTTGCCGATGTTGAACGCGAGTCCGCCGGCGGCCACGAGCAGCGCGAGCGCATGACCGAGGCCCGGGAGTACATCGTTCGCGATGTCCTGCGCGCGCCGGCCCGAGAGCGCGATCACCCGCCAGATGTTGAGCTGCGCACCCAGATCGAACAGGATGGACACGAGGATGGCGAAGCCGAAGCTGGCGCCCACCTGCGCCGTGAACACGCTGGTCTGGGTGAGAAAGCCCGGGCCAATGGCGCTTGTGGCCATGAGAAAGGCGGCGCCGAGCAGAATGCCGCGCGTTCCTTCGCGCGCTACGCGTTCCGCTGTCGGCGCCGCCGTCTCCACGTCAGCCATCTTGCCTCCGCGCGACGGCGGCGGCAAGCCCCGCCATCAACCAATCCGCACGATCTTCGCGACCGACGGCACACCGCGGGTGTCCACGACAAACAACAAGTAGTCCCCGGGCGGCGCGAGATTCGCGCTCGCTGGTGCGGTCACGCTCAATGCTCCGGATCCGGATACCGAGTAGGTCAGGTAATTCAGTCGCTGATTCTGGTTGAACGAGTGGGTGACTGAACCAATCCTGATCCAGGTGACCTTTCCAATGCTGGACGCGTTGGGGGTCTGCACGCTGAACGCCTGGCCATATCCCACGGTGGTGGGTGCGGACGTGATCGCGGGCCTGGTCGCGGCGGTGCCGTCAGCGTTGAACAGGTATGGAGGCGAGTAGAATTCCGCCGTGAGGTCGTCCGTGAGGCCGGTCGCCGCCGGCTGCCCGCTTCCTACCGAAAGAATGCGCCCATCGGGAAGCAGCAGCGCCGTGGAGTGATACAGCCGATAATGGGTCATGCGTGCGAGGGTCGTCCATTTTTCGCTGGTGGGATTCCACAGTTCGGCGGCCAGCACGCGGTCGTCGGTTGGCGCGGTGTTGAACCCGCTCGCATTGGTGCCGCCCGTGACCAGCACCGTGCCGTCCGCCAGCAAGGTCGCATTCATCTGTCGCCGGGCAACGGCCATTGACGCCACGGAACGCCACGTTCCGGTTCCCGACGAGATGTCAATTACCTCGGCGGTGCTGGTCGGCGAGCCGCCGCCGACGATGAGAATCTTGCCCGCATCGTACATCACCGCGGAGCCATAGTCGCGACTCCCGAATGCACTGGACGGTCCGGCGGTCCAGTGTCCCGTGCCGGTCGGATCGAGGAAGTACGTGGTTTTCGCCGGGCCGGCCGCGAAGACGCGCCCATTCGGCGCGACGAACATCCAGGGGTAGTACGGGAGCGACAGCGACGCGCTCGTGAGCGCGCGCCAGTTCCCCGTTGCCGGTTGCCACACCTCCGGAATGACGTTGAGCACCTGCGCCGTGTCGCCGCCGCTGAGCGTGAGAACCTCGCCGCTCGCAAGCGAGGTGTTCGTCGGGTACCAGCGGCCGTTCTGCATGTCGGGTCCCGACGTCCAGCTACTGGTGCGATAGTCGAAGATCTCCGTCGCCTTGATGCCCTGGTTGTCCGTGCCGCTGTGCCCGCCGGCAACGAGCAGGCGGCCGTCCGGCAGGAAGGTGTGGCCGCTGCAGAACAGATCGGCAGGCTCCGCGACACCGCCAAAGGAGCCCGGGCTCACCGGGTTCCAGAGCACCGGCGCGTGGCTGGATCGGCTCCACGTCAGCACGCGTCCGTCAGGAAGCAGATGCGCGTGAATCGCAACGGCGGGCCACGGCGTCGGCGCGTCCCACTTTCCCAATGCCGCAACGGTGGCTTCCTGATCGAAGCTCGTCACGACGTTCTTCGGCGCATCCATGGTGATCGCGCACGTTCCTGAGCCGCTGCCCACGCCGGTTCCCGCAGCATCGCACCCGGCGCCAGCCCACGCCTTGAGATAGCTGCCCGATGCCGCGGTTGCCGTAAGCGTCATCGCCTGCCCGGTGGGATACGCGGCGCTGCAGCCGGAGGAGCCGACCGCGCCATTCGTGATCGTGCAATTGATACCCGGCACGCTCGATGTCACGTGCCCGCTGCCGGAGGCCCCGGAGGCAATGGTGAGCAATTGGCTGAGTGGCGGCGGCGAGAACGTGACTACGACATTCCGTGAGAAGTCGAGTGTGACTTCGCACGCGAGCGGACTATCCGAGGCGCCCGTGCAACCGGACCAGGTAACCTGAGTGCCCGTGCCGGTGGGCGCGGCCGTCAGCGTCACGATCGTGCCCGTCTTGAAGGTCTGCGTGCACTTGCCGCTCACCGCCGTTCCGCCGGATGCGGTAGAGAGTGTACAACTGATGCCACCGCGGTTCGACGTCACGAGTCCGCCGGCGGTGCTGCCGCCATTCAGCACCTGGAGAGTAACCTTGTTCGCCGTACTCCGCGCGCCGAGCAAGGTGGGCTCGGCGGTGGGATTTTCGTGACAACCAGATACCAGGAACGCCAGCGCCAGCGTAGTGACCGCGACGATGAACGACGACACCGAACGCATGTGGATTCCCCTGCCACGCTCGCGTGGCGATCCGGAGGAGAGGTATCGGCCGGTGAGCGGCCGCCGGAGCTTCGTTGCTCCAGGAACATCGAGGGTCAGTGGCGAACTCCGGCCTGCGTTGCTGAATCCGGCGCCACGTTGACGGTGCGCTGGACGGGCGTGCTCGGCGCTCTGGATGCGCAGCATTCGGGCGAACAGCTCGACGTCGAAAAGCCACTGGGTGCGGCATCGAGTGGGGTGGCAAGATCGGCATCCCAGAAGCCCACGTATTTGGACGGCTCACGCAATGCGGCGAGCCTACCTTGCCGCACCGCTTCGCCCTTGCCGGAGTTCGTGGACAGCGTGAGGGAACTCAGGAACCACCTCCGGCACGGCGTGAAGCTGCGTCAGTCCGCGGATCCAGCAAAGCACGTCACTTGCGCCGGGAGAAATCGAAGGCACGAGTGTGATCCGAGCTCCTGCGTTGCGCGCGCTATATTAGTGTGTTCTCATAATCTGTCAAGGCTCGGTGCCGGCCGCACCGGTAGCAATGTTCCCCGACCTTGGCCAAGTAGATCTGTCCTCTGGGCGAAAGGGTGAGGACATCCCGACGCCGTCAGATCACGGATGTAGCCTGGCGCTCCTACTGCGCGCCGGCCGTGTCGGGTTTCATCTTGTCGACCTTGCCGCGCAGCGCGCGGGCGTCTGCCCTGAACTGGTCCAGTGATTCCGCGGGAACGAAGCGCGCAGGCATGGGCTTGAGCTGACCCTCGTAGTCCATCTTTGTCGTGAATGCCTGATTGCTCACCACGCCGAAGAGGATCGCGATCGCGGTAATGCCTCCGGCGA
>Ga0207707_10000614_pt1 | contig 35530 bp, 36 predicted proteins | sample KBSC83BmetaG_FD_184336 | JGI IMG/M metagenome (GOLD analysis project Ga0207707, IMG submission 184336) | Corn rhizosphere microbial communities from Kellogg Biological Station, Michigan, USA - KBS C8-3B metaG (SPAdes) (version 2) | ecosystem: Host-associated > Plants > Roots > Rhizosphere ... | reverse complement strand
GAGTCGACGAGCACCTCGTGCACGAAGTCGTCCGGGGCGAGCCGGGAGAACTCCGGCGTGAACGGCTGCACGCACATGACGTCGACGCCGAGCGCCTCGAGCAGCTCCGCCTTGAACGCGCTCGTCGAGAGCACCGCGGGATGGGTGCCGGGACGCAGCACCTCGCTCGGGTGCGGGTCGAAGGTGAGCACCACGCTCGGCAGCCCGGCGTCCCTGGCGCGGTCGACCGCCCGCCCGATGATCGCCTGATGGCCGCGGTGGACGCCGTCGAAGACGCCGATCGTGACCACGCAGCGCCCCCAGCTCGGCGGCACGCTGTCGAGACCGCGCCAGCGCAGCAACGTCCACTCCTCCCCTCGGCGGGTTCACCCTATTGGCCTTCGACGAGCCGCGATGATGGCGGCATGGACCTCGCCAGCCTGCTCGCCGACCAGCCCGACACCGCCGTCCCGACCGCACCCGCCGCCGTGGCGGCGGTCGTGCTGTTCGTCGTCGCGGGGGTCGTACGCCGGCTGGCCCGGGTCGCGATGCTCGCGCTGGCGGCCGGGGCCGGGGCGGCGGCCTACGCGGTCTGGCGCAGCGGCGCGCTCAGCTAACCCACGAACACCACGAGGGGGCGGGCCGCGCCGTCACGGTCCTCGACGAGCGCGAGCACCTGCCCGTCGGGGCCGAAGACGCCTACCGGTGCGTCGTGCCCGCTCGGCGACAACCTCCCGCCGTGGGCGACCGCGCGCGCCTCGTCCTCGCCGAGCTCGCGTCGACGGAACGCCGCCGCCACCGCGTCGCCGAGCGGCACCAGTGCGAAGTCCTCGGACAGCTCGTCGAGCGAACGCGCCACGTGGAGGCCGAAGCCGCCGACGCGGGTCCGTCGCAGCGCCGTGAGGTGACCGCCGCAGCCCAGCGCCGCGCCCAGGTCACGCGCGATCGCGCGCACGTAGGTGCCCGACGAGCAGGTGAGCTCCAGGTCGACGTCGACGACCGCCCCGGCCTCGTCACCGGTTCGGGTGCACCCGGTGAGCGCCAGGGCGTGCACGGTCACCCGGCGTGGCGGGAGCTCGACCTCCTCGCCGGCCCGGGCGCGGGCGTAGGAGCGGCGACCGGCGACCTTGATGGCGCTGTAGGCCGGTGGGACCTGGTCGATCTCCCCGGTGAGGCCGTCCAGCGCCCGGACGACCGCGGCGCGGTCGACGTCCCCGACGTCGGCGGCGGCCAGCGGCTCGCCCTCGGCGTCGTCGGTGCTCGTGGTGCGGCCGAGGCGGACCGTCGCCAGGTAGTCCTTCTCGCGCAGCGCGAGGTGCCCGAGCAGCCGGGTGGCGCGCCCGACGCCGACCACGAGCACGCCGGTGGCCATCGGGTCGAGGGTGCCGGCGTGGCCGACCCGGCGGGTACCCGCGAGGCGGCGCACCCGCGCGACCACGTCGTGGGAGGTCATCCCGGCGGGCTTGTCGACGACGACGAGCCCGTCGGGCGACGCCTCGCGCCCGGTCATCCGGCGAGCGGGCCGACTTCGGCCAGCATCTCCCGGAGCCGCTCGAGCGTGCGGCTGAGGTCGTCGGGCGAGGTGAACCCGGCGGCGAACCGGTGCCCGCCACCGCCGAGGGCGGCACAGACAGCCCCGACGTCGACGCGGCCCTTCGAACGGGTGGAGACCTTCAGCGCACCGTCGAGGTCCTCCTTGACGACGACCGCGACCTCGGCCTCGGCGGTCGTGCGCACGACGTCGATGACCGCCTCGACCTCGTCGATGCCGATGCCGTGCTCGCGCAGGTCGGCGGCCGTCGTCCACGTCCAGACCAGCCCGAGACCGGACACCTCGGCAGGTTCGAGCCGGGCCCTGCTGCAGGCCAGGCCGAGCAGCCGGACGTAGCCGTAGGGGTGGGTGTCCCAGATCGCGCGGGCGACCCGGTCGTGGGCGATGCCGGTCTCGAGCAGCCGCCGCGCGAGGTCGTGGACGGCCGGGGTCGTGGCGGCGTACTTGAACGAGCCGGTGTCGGTCGTCAGCCCGGTGTAGACGCAGGTCGCGATGTCGGCGTCGAGGCGTACGCCGAGCCGGCGCACGAGCTCCTCGACGACGACCGCCGTCGCCGCCGCGCGCGGGTCGACGAGCCGGATCGTGCCGAAGCCGTCACCCCGCTCGTGGTGGTCGACCACGAGCACCTCGCCGGCCCGGCTGACCGTCGGGGCGAGCGCCGCGAGCCGGTCGACGCTCGACGTGTCGAGGGTGACGAGCAGGGCGGGAGCCGCGGGGAAGTCGGCCTCGCCGACCAGCAGCTCCTGGCCGGGCAGGTAGGAGTAGGTCGCCGGGACCTGGGGCGAGCCCGCGAACCCGCAACGGACCGGCACGCCACGGGCCCGCAGCGCCAGGCCGAGGGCGAGCATCGAGCCGAGGGCGTCGCCGTCGGGGGCGACGTGACAGGCGAGCGCGACCTCGCCGGCCGTCTCGATGGCGGCCAGCGCCGCCGACCACACCGGCTCGGCGATGTCGACCGCGGGCGTCGGCGCAGCGCTCACGCCGGCGTCTCCGCGGTGGTAGGGCGGTGGGTCACGAAGCCTCCTCGTCGGCCTCGTCGTCGCCGCGGTAGGGGTTGGCCGCCCCGGCCGGTGTGGCGTTCGCGGCGGCCTGGTGCACCGCCTCGTCGGCGGCGTGCGCCCGCTCGATCAGCTCGTTGATGTGAGCGGCCTCGGCCGGCAACGCATCGAGAACGAACGTGAGGCTCGGTGTGTGCCGGATGCCGACCTCGCGGCCGACGGTGGAGCGCAGCACACCCTTGGCGCTCTCCAGCGCGGCCGCGGACTCGGACCGCGCCCCCTCGTCGCCGTAGACCGTGTAGAAGACGGTGGCCTCGCGCAGGTCGGGCGTCACCCGGGCGTCGGTGATCGTCACCATCCCCAACCGGGGATCCTTGATCTGCCGGTCGAGCGTGGCGGCAACGATCTCCCTGATGCGTACGGCGAGGCGCCGTGCGCGCGCGACGTCGACCATGGCCTGCCCCTTCCCTTCATTCGTCTCCGTCACCGTGCAACCGCCGGCGCGCCGACAGCAGCTCGACCTCCGGCCGGCCCGCCACGAGCCGCTCGCACGCGTCGAGCACCTCGCCGCAGTGGGCTGCGTCGGCTGCGACCACCGCGACCCCGACCAGCGCCCGCCGGTGCAGGTCGAGGTGCCCGGTCTCCGCGGCACTGACGGCGAACCGGCGCCGCAGCTCCGCGACGATCGGGCGGACCACCGCCCGCTTGTCCTTGAGCGAATGCACGTCGCCGAGCAGCAGGTCGAGCGCAAGCGTCCCGGCGTACACCTAGACTCTCGGCTTTTCCCGCATCTCGTAGGTCTCGATGACGTCCTCGACCTTGATGTCGTTGTAGCCGATCCCGATGCCGCACTCGTAGCCCTCGGCGACCTCGCGGGCGTCGTCCTTGAAGCGGCGCAGCGACTCGACGGTGAGGTTGTCGGAGACCACGACGCCGTCGCGGACGAGACGCGCCTTGCTGTTGCGCACGATCGTGCCGGACCGGACGATGCTGCCAGCGACGTTGCCGATGCGCGGGACCTTGAAGACCTCGCGGACCTCGGCGGTGCCGAGCTGCACCTCCTCGAACTCCGGCTTGAGCATGCCCTTGAGCGCGCTCTCGACCTCCTCGATCGCCTGGTAGATGACCGAGTAGTAGCGGACGTCGACCTTCTCGCGCTCGGCGAGCTCGCGGGCCTTGCCCTCGGGCCGCACGTTGAACCCGATGATGATCGCGTCGGAGGCCTTCGCGAGGTTGATGTCGTTCTCGGTGATCGCGCCGACCCCACGGCCGATGATGCGCAGGCCGACCTCGTCCTCGGCGCCCACGTCGATCTGGAGCAGGGCGTCCTCGAGGGCCTCGACCGAACCGGACACGTCGCCCTTGAGGATGAGGTTGAGCTGGTCGATCTGGCCCTCCTGGATGCGCCGCAGCGCGTCCTCGAGGGTCATCCGGCCACGGCCCTTGGCCAGCTCCGCGAACCGCTCGCGGGCCTGCCGCTGGTCGGCGATCTGGCGCGCGACGCGGTCCTCCTGCACGACGAGGAAGTTGTCGCCCGCGTCGGGGACGCTGGTCAGGCCGAGCACCTGCACCGGCCGCGAGGGAGAGGCCTCCTCGACCGGGCCGCCGTTCTCGTCGAGCATCGCGCGGACCCGGCCGAAGGCCTCGCCGGCGACGATCGAGTCACCGATCCGCAGGGTGCCGCGCTGCACCAGCACGGTCGCGACCGGACCACGACCGCGGTCGAGGTGCGCCTCGATGGAGACGCCCTCGGCGGGACGGTCGGGGTTGGCCCGCAGGTCGAGGGCGGCGTCGGCGGTGAGCACGAGCGACTCGAGCAGCTGCTCGATGCCCTGGCCGGTGATCGCGGAGACGTCGACGAAGATCGTGTCGCCGCCGTACTCCTCCGCGACCAGGCCGTACTCGGTGAGCTGACCGCGGACCTTGGCCGGGTCGGCGCCCTCCTTGTCGACCTTGTTGACCGCCACCACGACCGGGACGTCGGCCGCCTGGGCGTGGTTGAGCGCCTCGATCGTCTGCGGCATCACGCCGTCGTCGGCCGCCACCACGAGGATCGCGATGTCGGTCACCTGCGCACCACGGGCACGCATGGCGGTGAACGCCTCGTGGCCCGGGGTGTCGATGAAGGTGATCATGCGGTCGTTGCCGTCGACGGTGGTGTGCACCTGGTAGGCGCCGATGTGCTGGGTGATGCCGCCCGCCTCGCGCGCCTGCACGTTGGCCGACCGGATCGCGTCGAGCAGCTTGGTCTTGCCGTGGTCGACGTGACCCATGACCGTGACGACCGGCGGCCGGGCGACGAGGTCGGCCTCGTCCTCGTCGGCGTCGAACTCGAGGTCGAAGCGCGCCAGGATCTCGGCGTCCTCCTCCTCGGGCGTGACGATCTTGACGTCCCAGCCGAGCTCGGTGCCCAGCAGCTGCAGGGTCTCCTCGGGAGCCGACTGGGTCGCGGTCACCATCTCGCCGAGCTGGGTGAAGACGACCTGCACGAGCGACGCCGGGTTGGCGCCGATCCGGTCGGCGAAGTCGGCCAGCGAGGCGCCCCGGGGCAGCCGCACGGTCTCGCCGTTGCCGCGCGGGACCGACACGCCGCCGATCGTCGGCGCCTGCATGTTGTCGAACTCTTGACGCCGCTGCTTCTTCGACTTGCGCCCACGCGCGGGCCGGCCACCGGGACCGCGCCCGAAGGCACCGGGGGCACCGCCGCGACCGCGCCCGCCACCCGTGCGGGGAGGGAAGCCGCCGCGCTGACCGGGCGCGCCGCCCGGAGCACCGCCGCCACCGGGACCGCCGGGACCGCCGCGGCCGCCGGCAGGAGCGCCACGGCCGGCACCCGGGCGTCCGGGCATGCCGCCGGGGCGCCCGCCGGGGGCGGGACGTCCCTGCGGGGGACGGGGCGGCATCATGCCGGGGCTCGGCCGGGCGCCGCCGGGCATCCCGGGCCGCGGCGGCATGCCGCCGGGACCGGGCCGGGCACCCGCGGGGCGCGGCATGCCGGGCCGCGGGGGCAGGCCGGCCGGGCCGGGCCGGACCGCGCCCGGGCGCGGCGGCGCGCCCATGCCGGAGCTGCCGCCGCTCGTGAACGGGTTGTTGCCCGGCCGCGGGGCGCCGGGGCGGGGGGCCGGCCGCGGGGCGGCCGGATGGGCGCCCTCGTCGGCCTCCGGGGGTGCGGTCGGCGCGGCCGGAGCGGCGGCCGCGGCGGCCGCGGCGGCCGCTGCGGGTCGCTGCACCTCGGGCGCAGGCCGCTCGGCCGGCTCCGGGGCGGGCGCGGGGGGCGCGGGTTCGGCGCTCACCGGCTCGGCCGGCGGTGCCGGGACCGCCTTCGCGCTCTTGCGCGGCGGGGCGGGGGCCGCGGCAGCGCCATCGGCCTTGCCGTTGCCGCCGGCCTGCGGGAATGCTTCCTTGAGCTTGCGGGCGACCGGGGCCTCCACCGTGGAAGACGCCGATCGCACGAACTCGCCCATCTCGTTGAGCTTGGCCATGACGACCTTGCTCTCGACGCCGAACTCCTTGGCGAGCTCGTAGACGCGGACCTTGGCCACTCATACTCCCGTTCCTCGGTCCGCGTCGTCGTGCGCGAACCGTCGACTACCGGCTGTTCATCGCTGGTTGCTCATCGAGCGCTCATCGTGGTTCGCCCTGCTTCCTGATCGAGGCGGTGCTCGGCTTGCCTCCGGCCTGCTCCCCGGCGTGGTGGTCACTCGCTCGCCGGCCCACCTCCGCGGCCACCGCCGTGGCGTCGAGCGGGCCCGGCAGGCGCAGGGCCCGCGGGAACGCCCGCCGCCGCTCGGCGAGGTCGAGGCAGGCAGGATCGGGGTGCACGTGCGCGCCCCGGCCCGGCATGCGGTGGCGAGGGTCGGGAGACAACCGGCCCTCGACCGCCACGACGCGCAGCAGGTCGGACGCCGCTGCGCGCTGCCGGCAGCCCACGCAGGTGCGCACGGGCATCACCGACGTCGCGCGGCGACTCACCACGAGAGTCTAGCGCGCCGCGGAGGCCCCCGAACCGACGTCGGTGCCCGGATCGGCGCCGCCCGCCTCCACGCCCGCGGGCTCGGTGTCGGCGTGGATGTCGATGCGCCAGCCGGTCAGCCGGGCGGCGAGGCGGGCATTCTGCCCCTCCTTGCCGATCGCGAGCGACAGCTGGAAGTCGGGGACGGTGACCCGGGCCGACTGCGCCTCGGCGTCGACGACCTCGACGTGGGTGACCGCAGCCGGCGACAGCGCGTTGCCGACGAACCGCGCGGGGTCCTCGTCCCAGTCGACGATGTCGATCTTCTCGCCGTGCAGCTCGCTGACGACGGCGCGCACCCGCGCGCCCATGGGACCGATGCAGGCGCCGCGAGCGCGCACGCCGGAGACGTTGGAGCGTACGGCGATCTTGGTGCGGTGCCCGGCCTCGCGGGCTACCGCCACGATCTCGACCGTGCCGTCGGCGATCTCGGGCACCTCGAGGGCGAACAGCGCGCGCACGAGGTTGGGGTGGGTCCGGGACAGGGTGATCTGCGGCCCGCGGACGCCACGGTGCACCTGCACGACGTAGCAGCGCAGCCGCTCGCCGTGGCGGTAGACCTCGCCCGGCACCTGCTCGGCGGCAGGCAGGATCGCTTCGACGTTGCCCAGGTCGACGTAGACGTTGCGTCGCTCCCCCGAGGCGCTGGGCCGGTCCGGCGGGCCGCCGTGCTGCTGGATGACGCCACCGACCACGTCGCCCTCGCGGCCGGCGTACTCGCCGTAGGTCAGCTCCTGCTCGGCGTCGCGCAGCCGCTGCAGGATGACCTGCCGGGCGGTGGTGGCGGCGATGCGGCCGAACCCCTCGGGGGTGTCGTCGAACTCCGGCCCGAACTCGCCGTCGCCGAGGTCCTCGCGGGCCCACACGCTGACGTGGCCGCTGGAGCGGTCGAGCTCGGCGCGGGCACGCTCGTGCGCCCCCTCGGTGCGGTGGTAGGCCGCGAGCAGCGCGACCTCGATCGCCTCGACGACGGTGTCGAGCGAGAGGTCCTTCTCGGCGACCAGGCCGCGCAGGGCTGCCATGTCGATGTTCACGCGGTCGCCCCCTCGGCCTCGTCGGGCCGGCGGAACTCGACCTGGATCCGGCCGCGGCCGAGCTCGTCATAGGCGTAGGCCGTCGGGGTGCCGGCGACGTCGAGCACCACCTCCCGGTCGTCGGCGCTCGTCACCCGGCCGGTGACGCTGCCCCCGGCAGCCAGCGACGCAGTGACCAGCCGGCCGGCCGCCCGCCGCCAGTGCCGGGGCTCGGTCAGGGGACGGTCGACGCCGGGCGAGCTGACGTTGAGGACGTAGGGCGCCTCGCCCATGACGGCCGACTCGTCGAGCCGGTCGGAGGCCGCCCGGCTGAGCTCGGCAAGGTCGTCGAGGTCGACTCCCCCGTCGCGGTCGACGACGATCTCCACGAGCCGGCGGCGACCGGCCGGCTGCACGGTGACCTCCTCCAGGTCGTAGCCGGCCGCAGACACCGCGGGTTCGATGGCCTCACGCACACGGGTCGAGGCGCTGCTCATCGTCGACCTCCGCCCGTGTGGTGTTGTCCGCTGCCAGGACACCGAGCCTAACGTGAACGGGCCGTCCGGACCGAGCACGGAAGGAGGGCGCGCGTGCCGCCGTCGCGCCGCGTCGTGCTGCGTGCGGCGATCGCCGCCTGCGGGCTGGCGGTGGTGGGCTGTTCGCCCACCAAGCCGGCGGCGGGCGCGTCGACGCGGCGCACCGACCCGGCCGCGCAGGACACCGCCGGACTGCAGGCGGCGCTGGCGGCCGAGCACGTGGCGGTCTACGGCTACGGCGTCGCGGGCGCCTGGCTCGCCGGCGCCCCGCGGCGTGCCGCGCTGGCCGCGCTGGACGCGCACCGGGTTCGCCGCGACCAGCTGATCGAGATGCTGCGAGCGCGCGGGGTGGCGCCGGTGCCTGCGGCCGCGGCCTACGAGCTGCCCTTCCCAGTGCACGACGCGTCGTCGGCCGCCAGGCTGGCCGCCCGGCTGGAAGCCGGCACCGCGAAGGCCGCCCGCGCGCTCGCCGGCGCCGCGGATCCAGCGCTGCGCGGGTTCGCGGACCGGCTGCTCGCCGACGCGACCGCCCGCCAAGCGACCTGGCGTCGGCTCAGCGGGTGAGCTCGGCGACGACGGCGTCGAGCGCAACCCGCCGGCGATCCCCGGTGGCGCGCTCCTTGATCTCGACCTCGCCGTCGGCGAGCGCCTTGCCGACCACGACCTGCACGGGCAGGCCGATCAGGTCGGCGTCGGCGAACTTCTCCCCCGGCGAGGCGGCGCGGTCGTCGAGCAGCACGTCGCGACCGGCCGCTGCCAGCTCCGCGGCGATCCGGGTCGCCGCCTCGCGCTGCGCGTCGCCCTTGCCGACGGGGACGACGTGCACGTCGTACGGCGAGATCGAGGCCGGCCAGACCAGCCCGGCGTCGTCGTGGGACTGCTCGACGACGGCCCCGACGGCCCGCGTGACGCCGATGCCGTAGGAGCCCATGGTGATCCGCACGGGCCTGCCGTCGGGCCCGAGCGCGTCGAGACCGAAGGCGTCGGCGTACTTGCGGCCCAGCTGGAAGATGTGGCCGATCTCGATGCCCCGGTCGATCGACAGCGCGCCGCCGCACTGCGGGCACGGATCGCCGGCGCGCACCTCGGCCGCCTCCACGTAGTCGTCGACCTGGAAGTCGCGGCCCGCGACGACGTCGACGGCGTGCTTGCCGGTCTCGTTGGCCCCCGTGACCCAGGCGCTGCCGGGCACGACCCGCGGGTCGGCCAGATAGCGGTAACCCGCGCCGGCCAGGCCCTGCGGACCGATGTAGCCGCGCACCAGGCGCGGATGGTCGGCGAACTCCGAACCCTCGACGATGGCCACCTCCGCCGGCTCGAAGGCCGCGGCCAGCCGCTTGAGGTCCACTTCCCGGTCGCCCGGCACGCCCACGACGACGACCTCGGGCTTCTCGCCGGGCGCGAGGATCTTGAGGACGACGTTCTTCAGCGTGTCGGCCGCCGTGACGGTGCGGCCGAGGTCCATGCCCCCGAGCTGGGCGACGAGCGCGTCGATCGTCGCCGCGTCGGGGGTGTCGACGACCCGCAGCGGCGGCTGCGCGGCGGGATCGCCGACCGCCGGGACCGGCGTGTGCACGGCCTCGGTGTTGGCCGCGTAGCCGCAGCTGTGGCAGGCGACGTAGGTGTCCTCGCCGGTGGGCGTGGGCGCCAGGAACTCCTCGCTCGCCGAACCGCCCATCGCGCCCGACATCGCGGAGACGACGACGTAGCGCAGCCCCAGCCGGTCGAACGCGCGGATGTAGGCCTCACGGTGCGCGTCGTAGGACGCCTGCAGCCCCACGTCGTCGAGGTCGAACGAGTAGGAGTCCTTCATGACGAACTCGCGGCCGCGCAGGATGCCGGCCCGCGGCCGCGCCTCGTCGCGGTACTTCGTCTGGATCTGGTAGAGCATCACCGGGTAGTCGCGGTAGGAGGAGTACTCGCCCTTCACCAGGAGCGTGAACATCTCCTCGTGCGTCGGGCCGAGCAGGTAGTCGGCGCCCTTGCGGTCCTGCAGCCGGAACAGCAGGTCGCCGTACTCCGTCCACCGCCCGCTGGCCTCGTAGCTCTCCCGCGGCAGCAGGGCCGGGAAGATCAGCTCCTGCGCGCCGATCCGGTCCATCTCCTCGCGGACGATCGCGGCCACCTTGTCGAGCACGCGCTTGCCGACCGGCAGCCAGGTGTAGACGCCGGGGGCGACCCGGCGCACGCAGCCGGCCCGGATCAGCAGCTTGTGGCTCGGCACCTCGGCGTCGGCCGGATCCTCGCGCAGCGTGCGCAGGAAGAGGGCGGACATGCGGGTCACGGCGCCGGCGGTCACACCGTCGAGCCTATCGGCGGCGGGCCGGCGACTTTGCGGTCAGAACAGCACGGAGGTGAACGTGCCGACCTGGGTGAAGCCCACCCGCTCGTAGGCCCGGCGGGCCGGGGTGTTGAAGTCGTTGACGTAGAGGCTGACCACGGGGGCGATCGTGCGCCGGATGAGGCGCACGACGGTGGCCATGCCCGCCACCGACAGGCCCCGGCCGCGCAGCGCTGGGTCGACCCAGACGCCCTGCACCTGGCAGGTGTCGCCGCCCACGGCACCGACCTCGGCCTTGAAGACGACGCGCCCGTCGTCGATGCGGGCGAACGAACGGCCGGCCGCGACGAGCTCGGCGAGGCGGGCGCGGTAGAGCGCGCCGCCGTCCCCGGCGAGCGGGGAGACCCCGACCTCCTCGGTGAACATCGCGACCGCTGCGGGCAGCAAGGTGTCGACCTCGTCGCGCTGGACCGCCCGCACCAGCGGGTCGCCGTCGACGGAGGGGTCCGCCGAGGTCGCCATCAGCGGCTGGTTGGCGCGGACCTCGCGAGCCGGTCCCCAGGACGGCTCGAGCAGCCGCCACAGCGGTAGGGCCATCTCGGCCGGGCCGACGATCGAGGAGCAGCGGCGGCCGTGCCGGCGGGCCCGGTCGGCGAACGCGCGCACCGCGGTCTCGTCGGCGCCGGCGGGCACGAGGTTGGCCCCGGCGTAGCAGACCGCGTCGAGGCGCCCGCCCGCGAAGTAGCCCCACACCTCGGCCCCGAGCCGCCACGCCTCGAGGCCCGCGGCCTCCAGCCGGGAGATCAGGAAGCAGTTGGCGATCGGGTCACGACGCAGCAGCGCCAGCGTCTCGTCGGCGTCGCGGTCGCCGAGCACGCGCAGGGACACGGGGGGCAGCATGCCCGGATTCGCCGCGCCCCGCTTGCTGCCGGGACGCGAGTCGGCCCGCACGTGGCGACGTCAGGCGACGGTGACCGAGGGGTCGCCGGCCTCGAGCTGCATCTCCTCGGCCATCTTCAGCGCCTCCTCGATCAGCGTCTCGACGATCTGCGCCTCGGGCACGGTCTTGATGACCTCGCCGCGGACGAAGATCTGGCCCTTGCCGTTGCCCGACGCGACGCCGAGGTCGGCCTCCCGGGCCTCGCCCGGGCCGTTGACGACGCACCCCATGACGGCGACCCGCAGCGGGACCGTCAGCCCCTCCAGGCCGGCGGTGACCTTCTCCGCGAGCTCGTAGACGTCGACCTGCGCCCGGCCGCAGGACGGGCAGGAGACGATCTCGAGACCGCGCTGGCGCAGGCCGAGCGACTCGAGGATCGCGATGCCGACCTTGACCTCCTCGACCGGCGGGGCGGACAGCGACACCCGGATCGTGTCGCCGATGCCCTCGGCCAGCAGCGCGCCGAACGCGACCGCGGACTTGACCGTGCCCTGGAACGCCGGCCCGGCCTCGGTGACGCCGAGGTGCAGCGGGTAGTCGCACTGCTCGGCCAGCTGCCGGTAGGCGTTGATCATGACCACCGGGTCGTGGTGCTTGACGGAGATCTTGATGTCGCAGAAGTCGTGCTCCTCGAACAGGCTCGCCTCCCACAGCGCGCTCTCGACGAGCGCCTCCGCGGTCGGCCGGCCGTACTTCTCGAGCAGCCGCTTGTCGAGCGATCCGGCGTTGACGCCGATGCGGATCGGGGTGCCGTGGTCCTTGGCCGCCTTCGCGATCTCGCGGATCTGGTCGTCGAACTTCTTGATGTTGCCGGGATTGACGCGTACGGCGGCACAACCTGCCTCGATCGCGGCGAAGACGTACTTGGGCTGGAAGTGGATGTCGGCGATGACCGGGATCTGCGAGTGCCGGGCGATCTCACCGAGCGCGTCGGCGTCGTCCTGGCTGGGGCAGGCGACCCGCACGATCTGGCAACCGGCGGCCGTGAGCTCGGCGATCTGCTGCAGCGTGGAGTTGACGTCGGCGGTGACCGTGGTCGCCATCGACTGCACCGAGATCGGCGCCCCGCCGCCGACCTTCACCCCACCGACGTCGATCTGCCGGCTGTGACGCCGCGTCGCCAGCGACGGGGGCGGCAGCTCGGGCATGCCCAGGGAGACGGCGGTGTCGGGGGCGGAGGTGGTCATGTGCTCCTTCTATCCGGGCTCGAGCGAGCTCATCCGGTGAACGGGTTGGCGATCGGGTTGACGATGTCGCCGAGCAGCAGCAGCACCGACAGGCCGATGAACAGCACCATCACCAAGTATGCCGCCGGCAGCAGCTTGGTCAGGTCGACGCGACCGGGGTCGCGGCGCCCGACCAGGCGGTAGAGCCGCCGGCGACCCTCCTCGTAGCCGAGCACGGCCAGGTGCCCGCCGTCCAGCGGAAGCAGCGGCAGCAGATTGAAGATCCCGACGAACACGTTGACCCCGGCGATCAGCAGGACGAACGTGCCGATCCGGTCGAACAGGGGCGTGCCGCCCTGGGCGAGGGCCTCCCCGCTGACCCGGGCGATGCCGACCGGTCCGACCAGGCCGTCGCTGCTGCGCTGCCCCCCGTCGACGGTCGCGTGGAACAGGTTGCCGACGGCGTGCGGCAGGTTGCCCAGCGCGCCGAACGTCGCGGTGGTGAGCCGGCCGAACCCGGTGCCGGCGTGCGCGACCGCCGCCAGCGGGTCCATGCGGTCGGCGACCTCGGTCGCGGTCACGCCGAGCGCGCCGACGGTCTGCATGACCTTCGGGTCGGTCTCGGAGGGGCGCTCGGCCGGCACCAGGTCGACGGTGCGGACGCTGCGCTGCCCGTCGCGCACGATCGTCAGCGTCACCGGCCCGGGACCGTGCTTCTGGAGCTTGGCCGTGAGGGCGTCCCAGTCCTTGATCGGCTGGCCGTCGAAGGCCACGATCTCGTCGCCGTGCTGCAGCCCGGCGGCCTTCGCCGGCGAGGGCGGCAGCGCGGAGCAGACCTGCGCCGTCGGCTGCGTGGTGAGCTTCGCCGGCACGCACGCCGAGACGGTGTTGACGGTGGGAACCAGCTTCGGCGTACCGATGACGGCGAGTACGGCGAAGAGCAGGGCGAACGCGATGACGAAGTGCATGAACGACCCGGCGGCCAGCACGATCGTGCGCTGCCAGGCGGGCTGCTTGTAGAACGCCCGGTCCTCGTCGCCCGGCTCGACCTCCTCGAGCGGCGTCATGCCGGTGATCTTGACGAAGCCACCGGCCGGTATCGCCTTGATGCCGTACTCCGTCTCGCCGCGACGGAACGACCAGATGGTGGGCCCGAAGCCGACGAAGAACTGCGGCGCCTTCATGCCGAACCGCTTCGCGGTCGCGAAGTGACCGGCCTCGTGCAGCATGATCGAGACGAGCAGGGCGACCACGAAAGCGATCACTCCGAGGGTCACGCGGGCTCTCCTGTCGTCACGCCGGTCAGCTCGCGGGCGCGCGCGCGCGCCCAGGTCTCAGCTTCGAGAACATCGGCAAGCGTGAGGGAGTTCCCGAGCCCCGGACGCACGCCGGCCTGGGCGACGACCCGGGCGACCGTGTCGACGATGCCGAGGAAGGGGATCCGGCCGTCGAGGAAAGCACCGACGCACTCCTCGTTGGCGGCGTTGTAGACCGCGGGCGCGACCCCGCCCGTGCGGCCGACCTCGCGGGCGAGCGCGACCGCGGGGAACGCGTCCTCGTCGAGCGGCTCGAACCGCCACTCGTGCGCGTGCGTCCAGTCCATGCCGGGCGCCGCGTCCGCAACCCGCTCGGGCCAGCCGAGAGCGAGCGCGATCGGCAGCCGCATGTCGGGCGGGCTGGCCTGCGCCAGCGTGGATCCGTCGACGAACTCGACCATCGAGTGCACGACCGACTGCGGGTGCACGACCGCGTCGATGCGCTCGAGCGGGATGTCGAAGAGCAGGTGGGCCTCGAGCACTTCGAGGCCCTTGTTGACCAGGGTCGCGGAGTTGACGGTGATGACCGGCCCCATGTCCCAGGTGGGGTGCGCCAGTGCCTGCTGCGGGGTGACGTCGGCCAGCTCGTCACGACGCCGGCCGCGGAACGGGCCGCCGCTCGCCGTGAGCACCAACCGGCGCACCTCCGCGTGCCGGCCGCCGCGCAGGCACTGCGCGAGGGCCGAGTGCTCGGAGTCGACCGGCACGATCTGGTCGGCCGCCGCCCGGGCCTTGACCAGCGGTCCGCCGACGATCAGCGACTCCTTGTTGGCCAGGGCGAGGCGCCGGCCGGCGTCGAGCGCCGCGAGCGTCGGGCGCAGGCCGATCGAGCCGGTCATGCCGTTGAGCACGACGTCGCAGGGCCAGCCGGCCAGCTCGGCCGCGGCGTCGGGGCCGGCCAGGATCTTCGGCACCCGGTAGGCCCCGGCGTCGTAGCCGCGCTGCTTGGCCTCGGCGTAGAACGCGAGCAGCACGTCCTGCGCGGCGCTGGCCTTGTGCACCGCGACGACCTCGGCGCCGTGCTCGAGAGCCTGGGCTGCGAGCAGCTGGGGGCGCTCACCGCCGGCGGCGAGCCCGACCACCCGGAACGCGTCGCGGTTGCGGGCGACGACGTCGAGCGCCTGGGTGCCGATCGAGCCGGTGCTGCCCAGCAGGACGAGGTCGCGGGTCACCCCACCAGTGTGGCCCACGCAGCGGTGCCGGCGTCCCCGCCGAGCCCTACCCCTCGAGCGCGGCCAGCTGCCCGCACGCGCCGTCGATCTCACGGCCGCGGGTGTCGCGCACGGTGGTGGTCACGCCGCCCGCGCGCAGCCGCCGGACGAACTCCCGCTGCGCGGCACGCGGTGACGCGTCCCACGCGCTGCCCGGCGTCGGGTTGAGCGGGATGAGGTTGACGTGCGCGAGCCGGCCCCGCAGCAGGGCGGCGAGCCGGTCCGCGCGCCACGGCTGGTCGTTGACGTCGCGGATGAGCGCGTACTCGATGGAGACCCGCCTGCCGGTGGTGTCGGCGTAGCGCCAGGCGGCGGCAAGGACCTCGTCGACCTTCCAGCGCGCGTTGACCGGCACCAGCGTGTCGCGCAGCTCGTCGTCGGGCGCGTGCAGGCTCACCGCGAGCGTGACCGGCAGCCCCTCGCCGGCGAGCCGGTCGATCGCCGGCGCCAGGCCGACGGTCGAGACCGTGATGCCGCGCGCGGACATGCCGAGGCCGTGCGGGGACGGCTCGACCAGCCGGCGTACGGCGGCGACGACGGCGTTGTAGTTGGCCAGCGGCTCGCCCATGCCCATGAAGACGACGTTGCTGACCCGGTTGCCGCCCGGCACCTCGCCGCGGGCCAGCGCGCGGGCTCCGGCGACGACCTGCTCGACGATCTCGCCGGTGGACAGGTTGCGGGTCAGGCCTTGCTGGCCGGTGGCGCAGAACGGGCAGGCCATCCCGCAGCCGGCCTGGCTGGACACGCACATCGTCACGCGGTCCGGGTAGGCCATCAGCACCGACTCGACGAGCGTCGCGTCGAAACCGCGCCAGAGCGTCTTGACCGTGGCGCCGTCGTCGCACGCGATGCGGCGTACGGCGGTCAGCAGCGGCGGCAGCAGGTCGGCGGCCAGCCGGTCCCGGGCCGCGGCCGGCACGTCGGTCATCGTCGACGGGTGGTCGGCGAGCCGGGTGAAGTAGTGGCGCGACAGCTGCTCGGCGCGAAACGCCGGCTCATCGAGGGCCTGCACGGCGGCACGGCGCTCGGCCGGGGTGAGGTCGGCGAGGTGACGGGGCGGCTTGGCCCGCCGCCGGGGCGCCTCGAGCCGCACGGGAGTAGACGTCATCTCCGGTGCCAACGCCCGCGGGGCCGCCACGCTTCCGGCGCGCTCACGACGGGACGAACGCGGTGAGCAGCAGCCAGGCGACCGGCGCCGTGATCAGCAGCGCGTCGATCCGGTCGAGGACCCCGCCGTGGCCGGGCAGGAGCGTGCCCATGTCCTTGATCCCGATGTCGCGCTTGAGCAGCGACTCGCCGAGGTCGCCGAGCACCGCCGCACAGACGACCGCGACGCCGAAGACGACGCCCTGCCAGACCTTGCCGTCCAGCAGCAGCGGCAGGAAGGCCGCCCCGGCGCCGGCGCAGGCGACGGTCGAGCCGACGAAGCCCTCCCAGGTCTTCTTCGGGCTGATCGTCGGCGCCATGGGGTGCTTGCCGAAGAGGACCCCGGCCACGTAGCCGCCGACGTCGGAGCAGACCACCGTCGCGACGAACGTCGCCACCCGGTCCGGCCCGTCGGCCGGCACCAGCAGCAGCACCGCGATGCCCATGAGGAAGGGCACGTAGGCCAGCGCGAACAGCGATGCCGCGAGGTCGGGCAGCAGGCCCGGCAGGTCCTCCGCCACCCGCCAGAGCGTCAGCGCGACGGCGGTGAGCAGGGTGGCGACGACCATGGCCTCGCTGCCGCGCAGGTAGGCGAGCAGCAGCGTCGCGAGTCCGCCGGCGGCCAGCGGCGCGTAGGGGACGTGCAACAGCCGCACCTTGAGCGCCTGCACGAGCTCCCACGCGCCGAGCAGCATGAACAGCGCGACGACGCCGACGAACGCCGGCTTGTAGGTGTAGATGCTGCCGAGCACCATCGCGCCGAGGACGAGCCCGATGGCGATGGCCACCGGCAGGTTGCGCCCGGCGCGACCGGCAGGGCTGCCGCCGCCGGAGGGTGCCGCGGCCGGCTCGGCACCGGCGTGGGTCGTCGGCACGGTAGGAGTGGCTCCTAGACCTCGAGCAGCTCTTCTTCCTTGGCCTTCAGGGCGTCGTCGATGTGCGCGACGTAGGTGTGGGTGAGGTCTTCGAGCTCCTTCTCGGCACGGCGTACGTCGTCCTCGCCGACCTCCCCGTCACGCGCCAGCGCCTCCAGGGTGTCCTTGGCGTGCCGGCGGACGTTGCGGATCGAGATGCGGCCGTCCTCGGCCTTGGTGCGGGCGACCTTGACCAGGTCGCGGCGGCGCTCCTCGGTGAGCTGCGGCAGCACCACCCGGATCACCTGGCCGTCGTTGCTGGGGTTGACGCCGAGGTCGCTGTCGCGGATCGCCTTCTCGATCGCGGCCGTCGCGCTCTTGTCGTAGGGCTGGAGCACCGCCATCCGCGGCTCCGGCACGTGGAACGACGTGAGCTGCTGCAGCGGGGTGGGCGCGCCGTAGTAGTCGACCACGATCTTGGAGAACATCTGCGGGGTGGCCCGGCCGGTGCGCAGGGTCGCGAGGTCCTCGCGGGTGACCGAGACGGCCTTGTCCATCTTCTCCTCGGCCTCGAGCATCGTCTCGTCGATCACAGCGTCTCCTGGGTGGGGGCACTAGGGCGCTGATCGCTAGGAGCGACCAACGTGCCGATCTTCTCACCGCGGACGGCACGGCCGATGTTGCCCTCGGTGAGCAGGTTGAAGACGATGATCGGCAGCCGGTTGTCCATGCAGAGGCTGAACGCGGTGGCGTCGGCGACCCGCAAGTTGCGGGAGAGGACCTCGGTGTAGTCGAGCCGGTCGAGCTTCACCGCGGCCGGGTTCGTGCGCGGGTCGTCGTCGTAGACGCCGTCGACGGTCTTCGCCATGAGCACCGCCTGCGCCCCGATTTCCAGGGCGCGCTGGGCGGCGCAGGTGTCGGTGGAGAAGAACGGCGCGCCCAGCCCGGCGCCGAAGATGACGACCCGGCCCTTCTCCAGGTGCCGGATCGCCCGGCGCGGCACGTAGGGCTCGGCCACCTGCCCCATCGTGATCGCGGTCTGGACGCGGGTGTCGACCCCCTGCTTCTCGAGGAAGTCCTGCAGCGCCAGGCAGTTGATGACGGTGCCCAGCATGCCCATGTAGTCGGCACGCGGGCGGTCCATGCCGCGCTCGGCGAGCGCCTGGCCGCGAAACATGTTGCCGCCGCCGATGACGACGGCGATCTGCACGCCGTCGCGGACCACCGCCGCGATCTGCCGGGCGATCGTGGCCACCGTCGACGGGTCGATGCCGAGCGGGTCGCTGCCGGAGAACGCCTGCCCGGACAGCTTGAGCAGCACCCGGCTCCACGGCCGGAGGACGGCGGAGGCCGCGTCCGCGTCCGGGGTGGTGGTCTCGGTCACGGTCGCGGCCTCTCGTCGTACGTCGCGGTCGGTCGGCAGTCTGCCCTGCGGGATCGCTCCTGCTCTACTCCTGGCCGACCTTGAAGCGGGCGAACCGCGCGACCTGGACCCCGGCGTCGTCGAGCACCTGCTTGATGCTCTTCTTGTTCTCCTTGACGAACGGCTGCTCGAGCAGCACGAAGTCCTTGAAGAACCCGTTGACGCGGCCCTCGACGATCTTCGGGACGGCCTGCTCGGGCTTGCCCTCGTCCTTGGCCATCTGCTCGGCGATCCGCCGCTCCCCCTCGACGACGTCGGCGGGGACCTCGTCGCGGGTCAGCCACCGCGGCGGCAGCGCCGCGATGTGCTGCGCGATGTCCTTGCCGAGCTCGGGGTTCTCGACGCTCAGCTCGACGAGCACGCCGATCTGCGGCGGCAGGTCGGGGCTGGTGCGGTGCAGGTACGACGCGATGTAGGTGCCTTCGAAGGTCGCGAAGCGACGGACCTCGAGCTTCTCGCCGATGACCGCACTGGCCTCGTCGATCACCTGCTTGACCGTCTTGCCCGGGTCCTTGGTGAACGGCTGCTCGAGCAGGGTGGGTACGTCGGAGGGCTGCGCCTCCGCGACGTGGTCGGCGAGCTCGACGGCCAGCTCCTGGAAGCGCTCGCCCTTGGCGACGAAGTCGGTCTCGCAGTTGACCTCGAGCAGGACGGCCCGCGTGGTGCCGTCGAGCCGCGCGGCGACCAGGCCGTTGGAGGCGGTGCGGGTCTCGCGCTTGCCGACGTCCTTGGCGCCCTTGAGGCGGAGGATCTCGACCGCCTTGTCGAAGTCGCCGTCGGACTGCTCGAGCGCGCCCTTGCAGTCCATCATCCCGGCGCCGGTGAGCTCGCGGAGCTTCTTGACCTCCGCGGCGCTGATCTGAGCCATGTTCTTCCTGTCGTTGGTGGTGAAAGGTGCGATCAGGGTCGGGCGACCCGGGGATCAGGCGGTCGGCGCGGTCTCGCCGGCGCCGGCCTCGGCCTGACCCTCGCCCTGAAGCAGCTCGCGCTCCCAGTCGGCGAGCGGCTCGTCGCCGCCGACCTGGCTGCCCGCCTCGGCGGCCTCGTCGCGGCCGGCGCCCGCGCGGGCCATGAGGCCCTCGGCGACCGCGTCGGCGAGGACCCGGGTGAGCAGAGCGACGCTGCGGATCGCGTCGTCGTTGCCGGGGATCGGGTAGTCGACCTCGTCGGGGTCGCAGTTGGTGTCGAGGATCGCCACGACCGGGATGCCGAGCTTGCGAGCCTCGCCGACCGCGATGTGCTCCTTCTTGGTGTCGACGATCCAGACCGCACTGGGCAGCTTCTGCATGTCGCGGATGCCGCCGAGCGTGCGCTCCAGCTTGTCCTTCTCGCGCTGCAGGTGCAGCCGCTCCTTCTTGGTCGAGGCGGAGGTCTCGCCGGTCTGCTCGGCGAGCTCGAGCTCCTTGAGCCGCTGCAGCCGCTGGTAGACCGTCTGGAAGTTCGTCAGCATGCCGCCCAGCCAGCGCTGGTTGACGTAGGGCATGCCGACGCGGCTGGCCTGCTCGGCGACCGACTCCTGGGCCTGCTTCTTGGTGCCCACGAACATGATCGAGCCGCCGTGGGCGACGGTCTCCTTGACGAAGTCGTAGGCGCGGTCGATGTAGGACAGCGACTGCTGCAGGTCGATGATGTAGATGCCGTTGCGCTCGGTGAAGATGAAGCGCTTCATCTTCGGGTTCCAGCGCCGGGTCTGGTGCCCGAAGTGGACACCGCTCTCGAGCAGCTGGCGCATCGTGACGACGGCCATGGTTGGTGCTCCTCCCGCGCGTCGACGGCGACGGCGGTGGAACCGCCCGCCCTGGCCGGCGCGCTCGTTGCGGTTGATGCGGCGATCCGGTTGGCCGCCGCCCTGACGCCCCGGTCGGCGACCGCGCCCGCACCGGGGTGCGGGACCGCGCGGCCGTCGCCGCCTGGCGGCGGAGGGGCGTGCGAGATCGGCCCGGTCGCCCGAGCCGTCGGGACGAGTGTAACCGCCCGCCGTCCACAACCGGAACGCGAAGATCGCTCGCTGTCCCCAGCCGCGCGCCGCCCGGTGGTGCGGCCGGCGAGCAGCCGCCATCGTCGGCCGCGAGCCTTGGAGGTGATCCGTGCCGCTGCCGTTTGCCGTGCTGCTCTGCGGCCTCGCGCTGGGGGCGCCCTCGGGTGGGGTGGCCCTGCAGGCGGCCGCCACGCCGCCCGGGCCGGCCACGAGCCCGGCGCCCGGCCCCGCAGCCACCCCGGCCGGCGTGGGCTGGGTCCTACCGCTGGGCGAGGGGACCCGCGTGGCCCGGCCCTTCGATCCGCCACCGACGCCCTACGCCGCCGGCCATCGCGGCGTCGATCTGCTCGCGGTCCCCGGTGCCGCGGTGCGGGCAGCGGCGCCGGGCGTGGTCACCTTCGCGGGGGTGCTGGCCGGGCGCGGGGTGGTGACGGTGAGCCACGGCGCGCTGCGCTCGACCTACGAGCCGGTGGACGCGACCGTCACCGTCGGCCAGCACGTGGCCGCGGGTGATGTCATCGGGCACGTGTCCGCCGCCGCCGGGCACTGCGGGCCGCGGACCTGCCTGCACTGGGGCGTGCTGCGCGGGGCGGCCTACCTCGACCCGCTCGGCCTCCTGCGGCCGGGACGCGTGCGGCTGCTGCCGGTGTGGGGCGTGCCGGTCGCCACACAGCTCGACAGCGTGCTGTCGGCCGTCACCGACGCGGTGATCTCGACCGGGCTGCCCGAGAGACGGTCACCGCGGCACACCGCACGGGCCGCCGAGGCACCGGCGCGAGCAGGGGCGCCCGCGGGCCCCGGGTCCGGCACCACCGGCATCACCGCCGGCGCGCTCGGCCTGACCGGTGCGGCCGCCGGCGCACTCGCGCTGCGGCGACGGGGATGAGCCCGGCGCGCGGCAGCCGCGACGGCGCGGGCCGTACGCCGGCCGGCGCTCAGGCGCCGCGCTGATCGGCCAGCCGGCCGCGCAGCTGGAGGACCGCCTTCGTGTGCATCTGGCAGATCCGGCTCTCGGTGACGCCGAGCACCTGGCCGATCTCGGCGAGCGTCAGCCCCTCGTAGTAGTAGAGGGTCACGACGATCTTCTCGCGCTCGGGCAGCGTGTTGATCGCCCGGGCGAGGAGGTACTTCGTCTCCTCGCTCTCGAACGCTTGCACCGGGTCCTCGACCCGGGTGTCCTCGAGGGTGTCGACGAGCGAGAGCTTGTCGCCACGCTCGCCGCCGATGTTGATGAGCTCGTCGAGGGCGACCACGTTGACGAACGACACCTGGCTGAAGATCGCGTGGAGCTCCTCCAGGCTGATGCCCATCTCCTCGGCGACCTCGGGCTCCGTGGGTGAGCGGTGCAGCCTCGCCTCGAGGGCGGCGTAGGCCTTCTCGACCTCACGGGCCTTGTAGCGCACCGAGCGCGGGATCCAGTCGATGGACCGCAGCTCGTCGATGATCGCGCCCTTGATCCGGCTGATCGCGTAGGTCTCGAACTTGATCGCGCGTTCGATGTCGAACTTCTCGATCGCGTCGATCAACCCGAAGATGCCGTAGGAGACCAGGTCGGCCTGCTCGATGTTGGGCGGCAGGCCCACGCCGACCCGGCCGGCGACGTACTTCACCAGCGGCGAGTAGTGCAGGATCAGGCGCTCGCGCAGGCGCTGGTCACCGGTCTGCTTGTAGTCCTGCCACAGCGCCTCGATGCCGTTCTCGACGTCGTCCGCCGAACGCGTGCTGCCGGCGACTACCGAGCCGTCATGCTCGGGGGTGCGCCTGCTCATATGCCGCCCTCAGCCGGTCCACGGAGACGTGAGTGTAGATCTGCGTCGTGCCGAGCGTAGCGTGACCGAGCAGCTCCTGAACGCTCCTCAGGTCAGCGCCACCCTCGAGCAGATGTGTTGCGGCCGAGTGCCGCAACCCGTGCGGGCCGAGGTCTGGTCCGTCGGGCAGCGATGCCAACCTGGCGTGCACGATCCGCCGGGCGGACCGGGGGTCGAGCCGCCGCCCCCGCCGACCGAGGAACAGCGCCGGTCCACTGCCGGCAACGGCCCAGATCGGGCGGCCCTCGGACAGCCAGCGGGAGACCGTACGCGCGGCCGGCACCCCGACCGGGACGCTGCGCTCCTTGGCGCCCTTGCCGAGGACGCGCACGACCCGGCGGGAGAAGTCGACGTCGTCGACGTCGAGACCGCAGAGCTCGGAGACCCGGATCGCCGTGGCGTAGAGCATCTCGACGACGGCCCGGTCGCGCAAGCCCTCGGTCGACTCGTCCTCGATCGCGCCCAGGGCGCTGGCCGCCTCGTCCGGCCGCAGCACCTGGGGCAGGTGCCGCTGGGCCTTGGGCGAGGCCAGCAGCGCGCCCGGGTCGTGCGCCGCGAAGCCACGGCGTACGGCGAACGCGGTGAACGCGCGGGCCGCCGCCGCGCGCCGGGCGAGCGACGCCCGGGCGGCTCCCTGCGACCGCAGCCGCGCCAGCCAGCTGCGCAGCACGCGTACGTCGAGGTCGGCCGGGTCGTCGACCCCGCCGCGGGCGGCGTGGTCGAGCAGGCTCGCGACGTCGCCGAGGTAGGCGCGGACCGTGTGCGGCGACAACCCCCGCTCGTGCCGCAGGTGGTGCTCGAACGCCGCCACCGCCCGTCCGGCCGGGGTGTCGGCGGCGGGTGACGGCGCGGGCGAGGACACCCCGGCACCGTCGGCGGATCACAGTCCCAGGTCAAGCACCTCCTGCGGCGCGTCGCCTGCGCCGGTCACGGGCGGCAACGCGGCACCGTGCGCGGCGGGCGAGCGGGCGGGCCGCGCCTCCGGCTCGCCGTCACGGACGACCGGCTGCAGCCGCCAGCCGCCGGTGACCTTCTCGACGAGACGGTTGGCCGCCAGCGCGCGCAGCGCCGCCTTCGCGTTGGGCTCGTCGACGCCCGCGATCATGGCGATCCTCGCCACGCCCGCGGGCCGCCGGACGGGCACGGCCTCGAGCACCTGCCGGAAGGTGGGCGGCAACCGGTCCTCCGGTCGCTCCGGCCCGCGCGGCTCGGGCGGCAGGAACTCCCCGACAGCGGCCACCTGCTCGAGGATCTGCTCCGCGTCGCAGACCAGGACGGCGCCACGATCGCGGATCAGCAGGTGGCAGCCCGCCGACATGGTCGAGGTCACGGGCCCGGGCACCGCCAGCAGCGGCCTGAGCAGGCCGGACGCCCGCGCGGCGGTGCTCAGCGCCCCGCTGCGCGCGGCGGCCTCGACGACGACCGTGCCGCGGGTGAGCGCGGCGATCAGCCGGTTGCGGACGAGGAACCTCGCGCGGTGCGGGGCGCAGCCCGGCGCGGCCTCGCTGATCACCAGATGCTCGCGTGCGACCTGCTCGAACAGCCTCTCGTGACCCCGCGGGTAGGGCACGTCGACTCCACCTGCCAGCACCACCACGGTCGGCGAACCGACCGCGAGGGCGCCTCGGTGGGCGCTGCCGTCGATGCCGTAGGCACCGCCGGAGACAACCGTCCAGTCACGGCAGCCCAGCCCGGCGGCCAGCTCTCCGGCCATGTAGTCGCCGTAGGAGCTCGCCGCGCGCGAGCCGACGATCGCCACGCTCTGCCGGGTGACATCGGCGAGGCGTGCCGGTCCGCGCACCCACAGGCCGAACGGCGGGTGGCTGCCCGCGTGCCACAGGTCGTCGAGCCGGTCGGGCCACTCGTCGTCGCCGGGGCAGACGAACCTGCCGCCGAGCCGCTGGATGCGGTCCAGGTCATCGTCGGGACGGCACTCGGCGCTGCGGGCGCGAAGCGCAACGGCACCCTCCGGCGCAAGGTCGGGATGGCCGGCCGCCAACCGCTGCCACGTCTCGACCGGCCCGTCACGCTCGACGAGCGCAGGCAGGCCCCGGGTCTCCGGCTCCACGATCCAGGTCAGGGCCGCCCGCGCCCGGCGCTCCGCGGGGTCGACGCTCATGCCGCGAGCCGGTAGTCGAGGGCCTCGGCGACGTGCTGCAGCGACGGCACCGATGAGCCGTCGAGGTCGGCGAGCGTCCACGCGACCCGCAGCACGCGGTCGATGCCGCGCGCCGTCAGGTGACCACGCTCGAACACCGCGTGCACGGGTCGCAACGCCCGTGGCGGGACCGGCCAGCGGCGGCGCAGCTCGGCGCCGGGAACCTCGGCGTTGGTGCGCCACGGAGTGCCGCGCAACCGCGTGGCGGCCCGCTCCCGGGCCGCCTCGACGCGGGACCGGACGACCGACGTCGGCTCCACGCCGACCGGCTCCGCGAGCATCTCGCTGCGGGGCACGGGGTTGAGCTCGAGCCGCAGATCGATGCGGTCGAGCAACGGGCCGGACAACCGGGCCAGGTAGCGGCGGCGGGCCTGGGGCGCGCAGGTGCAGGTGATGGCCGCCTGGCGGCCGTCCGCCCCGCAGGGGCACGGGTTGGCGGCGAGCACGAGCAGGAACCGGCACGGGTAGCGGGTCGTGCCGGCATGGCGGGCGAGCACCACCTCGCCGGACTCGAGGGGTTGGCGCAGCGCATCGAGCGAGCGCCGGTCGAACTCCGGCGCCTCGTCCAGGAACAAGATCCCGCGATGCGCGATCGAGATCGCGCCCGGCCGGGCGAGACCGGTGCCGCCGCCGACCAGGGCCGCCACGGAGGAGGTGTGGTGGGGTCCGCAGAACGGCGGGCGGGTCAGCAACGGGCCGCCCGCGGGCAGGACCCCGGCCAGGGAGTGGATCGCGGTGACCTCGAGCGCAGGATCCGGCTCGAGATCGGGCAGCAGGCCGGGCAGCCGCTCGGCGAGCATCGTCTTGCCCACACCCGGCGGCCCGGACAGCAGCACGTGGTGGCCGCCGGCCGCCGCGACCTCCATGCCGCGGCGGGCCTCGCGCTGGCCGACGACCTCGGCGAGATCGGGCTCGCGCACCGGCGCGGCCGGGGCGGGCGCCATGGACTCGTCCGCCGGCACGGCGATCGGCCGGCCGTGCAGCAGCGCGGCCACGTCGGCCAGCGACGCGGCCGTGTGCACCCGCGCCTGGCGGACCAGCCGCGCCTCGCCGGCGTTGGCGGGTGGCACCAGCACGTCACGGTGGCCGGCCCGCACCGCGGCGAGCACCGCGGGGAGCACGCCCGTGACGGGACGCAGCCGCCCGTCGAGCGCGAGCTCCCCGACGAACACCGTGCGGGCGGCCCGCTCCGGCGGGACCGCCTCGATGGCGGCCAGGACGCTGACGGCCATCGCCACGTCGAAACCGCTGCCGCCCTTGGGCAGCGCCGCCGGCGAGAGCCCGAGCGTCAGCCGCTGCATCGGGAACGCCGCCCCGCTGTTGGCGATCGCCGCCCGCACCCGGTCACGGGCCTCGTGCAACGCGGCGTCGGGCAGCCCGATCAGCGTGAAGCACGGCAGGCCCGACGCGATGTGCGCCTCGACCTCGATCACGTGACCGTCGAGGCCGACCAGCGCGATCGCGAGGGCCCGGCCGAGCAACATCAGCAGACCCCCTGCAGGTGCTCGACGCGCGCGGGGCCACTCGGCGGACGCAGGACGCTCACCACGTCGAACCGGAGGTCGGCCGCGTAGGGCGGGCGGCGCTCGGCCAGCCACGCCGCAGCGAGGACCCGCATGCGCGCGAGCTTGCGCGGCGTGACGGCCTCGACGGGCGAGCCGAACCGGTCGGACCGTCGGGTCTTGACCTCGCAGAACACCAGCACGTCGCCGTGGCGGGCGACGATGTCGATCTCACCGGCCCGGCACCGCCAGTTGCGCTCCAGGATCACCAGGCCCTGGTCGTGCAGATGCCGCACGGCGACGTCTTCGCCGTAACGGCCGAGCTCCTGCAGGGCGCCCACGCGACCACCTCCGCGGCCACGGTCGCGGAGGTCAGGGCGCGGGCGCCAGCCCAGGTGAGCGAGCTGTGGACCGGGTGCCCGCCGTCCACAGCCGCCTCAGCGAGGAGAGACCTCGCCGTCCGGGGCGCCCGAGCGCCCGACCACGGCCCGGGAGGCGGGATTCGTGCCGGCAGCCTTGCCCTGGGCGAGCGGCCGCGCTTCCTGCGCCGCCTGCGTCGGCGACCCGCCGCTCTGGCGCTCGGCCGGCGGCGTCGTACGCCCCGACGTCTCTGCCGCCGAGTCGGGAGAGTCCTCCCGCGACCCGGCGTCACCGCGTGGTGCGGCCGACCGGTCGGCGCCGGATCCGGTGTCGGGACGGGGCGCCTGCGGGTGCGCGCTGGCCACGGTCGACTGCGCCGCGGGACGGGTGGGCGAGACGGGCACGGGCTCGGGCTTGCCCTGGTTGCTGCTGGAGAGCTTGTCGTCAGTCACGGGTCGGCCTCCTCGATCGACGCTGACGGCCTACCCGTCGAAGCCGGGACGCTCCCCTGGCACCTCGAGCTCGTTCTTGGCGAGCTCCTCGACGTTGACGTCCTTGAACGTCAGGACGCGCACGTTGCGCACGAACCGCGCCGGGCGGTACATGTCCCAGACCCAGGCGTCCTGCATGACGACCTCGAAGAACACCTCGCCGCCGGACTCACGCACCGCCACGTCGACGTCGTTGGTCAGGTAGAACCGGCGCTCGGTCTCGACGACGTAGCTGAACAGGCCGACGACGTCGCGGTACTCCCGGTAGAGCTGCAGCTCCATCTCGGTCTCGTACTTCTCGAGATCCTCGGCACTCACGCGATCTCCTCGACCCACGGTCGGACGTCGTCGTCATTCTCGCCCATGACCGCCGCGCCGCCCCCCGCGCGGGCGACGTTGACGAACGAGAAGCGGTGCTGCGGGCAGGGCCCGTGGACCTCGAGGGCGGCGCTGTGCTCGGGCGTCACGTAGCCCTTGTGCGCGGCGAAGTCGTACGCCGGCCAGCGGTCGTGCATCTCGACCATGAGCCGGTCCCTGGTCACCTTCGCGACCACGGAGGCGGCAGCGACGCAGGCAGCCACCCGGTCGCCCTTCCACACGGCGAGCCCGCTCACACCGAACCCGGGCACGGGGAAGCCGTCGGTGAGGACGAACCCCGGACGTACGTCGAGGCGGGCCACCGCGCGGCGCATACCCGCCACGTTGCAGACGTGCAGGCCGATGCGGTCGATGTCGCCGGCCGGGACGACCACGGCGGCCCAGGCCGTGGCGCGGCGGACGACTTCGGCGTAGACCTCCTCGCGGACCACGGGGGTGAGCAGCTTGGAGTCGGCGAGCCCCGGCACCTCGCCGCGCCGCCCCTCCGGCAGCACGACCGCGGCGACCACGAGCGGGCCGGCGCAGGCACCGCGGCCGGCCTCGTCCACGCCGGCCACCGGGCCGAGCCCGCGGCGGGAGAGCGCCCGCTCGTAGCTGCGCAGGTCGCCGTCGCGGCGCATGGCCGCCGCGCGCGGGAGGGGGATCACCACGGCATCACCGGGAAGCCGGACGGCCGGTCAGCGACCGGCCCGGCGGCGACGCCTGCGGCGGCGCAGGGTCGCCAGAGGCAGCGCGCCGACGACGCCGAGCGCGTAGGGCGTTGCGGCCAGTCCCGCCGCCGCGAGCCCCTTCTGGTGGAAGGTCGCCGGCGTGCCGAGGCCACGACCGTGCGAGATCGGCCAGACGACGACGAAGGCGCGGCCGACGACGTCGCTGATCGGGATCGTGCCGTGGCGCGAGTCGCCGATGTGCGCGCGGGAGTCGGCGGACAGCGAGCGGTGGTCGCCCATCACCCACAGATCACCCTTCGGCACCTTCACCGGGCCGAACGCCTCGTGGTTGTCCTGGTAGAGGAACGGCTCGTCGAGACCGTGCCCGTTGACGGTCACCCGGCCCTGCGAGTCGCAGCAGGCGACGGTGTCGCCCGGCACCCCGATCACCCGCTTGATGAAGTCCTTCTCGCCGGCCGGCGCGAAGCCGAGCGCGCCGCCGATGGAGTGGAAGAAGCGCGCCACCGGGTTGGTCGGCTCCGACAGCTGCACCTCCGGCGCCCACGACTCCGGGCCCTTGAAGACCACGATGTCTCCGCGGTGCACGTCGCGGAAGCGGTAGACGAGCTTGTTGACCAGCACCCGGTCGCCGATGCGCAGCGTCTGCTCCATCGACCCGGACGGGATGTAGAACGCCTGGATCAGGAAGGCCTTGATCAGCAGCGCCAGCACCAGGGCGATCACGATGAGGAACGGCAGCTCCTTGAGGAACGAGCCGCCCTTGCGCCGCTCGGCCGCATGGGCGCCACCGGCGGGGCTCTCGGGCTCCTCGGCGGCGACCGCCACCGTGGCGGGCACCTCGCGGGCATGCTCGGACCACGCGCTCGACGTCGCGCCCGTCGACGCCTCCGACGACGCGCCCGCAGGGGGCGCCTGGCCCGCCTCACCGGCCTCGGCGGCCGGTGGGTGAACGGGGTGCGAGGGTGACTCGGACGCACTGTCGGGGGGACCCAACCGGTCCGGCTCGGCCCGCCGCAGGTCGTCGTCCATCAGGGGGCGAGCCTAACGCTTCGAGAGGTGCCAAAGGGGACGTTCGGGCAAGGGTCGGCCGTCGTGACGCCGCGCGAGAAGGCCACGTCCAGGGTCCGCTCAGTGAGCGGCCGGAGTCTCCCGCTTCTCCTTGATCTTGGCCTTCTTGCCGCGCAGCGCACGCAGGTAGTAGAGCTTCGCCCGCCGGACGTCGCCGCGGGTCACGACCTCGACGTGGTCGATGATCGGCGAGTGCGTCGGGAAGGTGCGCTCCACGCCCACCCCGAAGCTGACCTTGCGCACGGTGAACGTCTCGCGGACACCGCCGCCCTGGCGGCGGATGACGACACCCTGGAAGACCTGGATGCGCTCGCGGTTGCCCTCGACGACGCGCACGTGCACCTTCAGCGTGTCGCCGGGACGGAAGTCCGGGAGGTCGGAACGCAGCGAGGCGGCGTCGAGGCTGTCCAGGGTGTGCATGACGGTCGTCGCTTCCTCAGAGTGCTGCGTGCTGTCTCGGGCGCGATCACGGTGCGCCCGCGGGCGCGGTCGGGCCGGTGGCCGACGGGATCGACGTTCTACTGTGCCACATCCTCGGCGTCCGGCGGTGGCCGGGCCGGCAGGTCGGGACGGTTCTCCGCCGTACGCCGCAGCGCTTGCTCGTGCCGCCACCGCGCGACCGCCGCATGGTCGCCGGACATCAGCACGGGGGGCACGTCGAGCCCTCGCCAGCTCGGGGGACGCGTGTAGACCGGCCCCTCGACCAGACGTTCCATGCCGCCCCCGGCGAAGGAGTCGTCGGCGACCGAGGCGGCGTTGCCGAGCACACCGGGCAGCAGCCTGGTCACGGCCTCGACGACGACCAGCGTGGCCGCCTCTCCCCCGGCCAGCACGTAGTCGCCGACCGAGAGCTCGTCGACCGGCATCCGGCGCCGGGCGTCCTCGGCGACCCGGCCGTCGATGCCCTCGTAGCGCCCACACGCGAAGACCAGCCACGGCAGCGCGGCGTAGGCCTGCGCGCGGGCCTGGGTGAACGGCCGCCCGCTCGGCGTGGGCACGACCAGGGTCGGCACCTGATCCTCCGGCGGCACGACGAAGTCGAGTGCCCGCCCCCACGGCTCGGGGGCCATGACCATCCCGGGCCCGCCGCCGTACGGCGCGTCGTCGACGCTGCGGTGCACGTCGTCGGTCCAGTCGCGCAGGTCGTGGACGCGCACGTCGAGCAGCCCGCGCGCCCGCGCCTTGCCGATGAGCGACAGGTCGAGCGGCCCGAAGTAGTCGGGGAAGATCGTGACGATGTCGATGCGCATCGGCGGCTACAGGTCGAGCAGCCCGTCGGGCGGGTCGACGACGAGCCGCCCCGCGGCCACGTCGACCTCGGGCACGATCGCCGCGACGAACGGCACCAGCAGCTCGGCGCCGTCCTCGCGGCGCACGGCGAGAAGGACGGTGCCGGACGGGTGCAGGACGTCCTCGACCCGGCCGATCCGCTGGCCGGCGACCGTCACCGCGGCGAGCCCGACCAGGTCGTGGTCCCAGAACTCCTCGGGGTCGTCGGTGGGCGGCGACGTGGCGGAGTCGACGACCAGCATGGTGCCCCGCAGCGCGTCGGCGGCGAACCGGTCGTCGACCGCGTCGAAGTGCACGAGCAACCGCCCGCTGTGCGGGCGGACCGCGCGAACGGCCAGCGGGCCGCGCTCGGGCGGCTCGGTCTCGAGGACCGCGCCAACGGCGAACCGCCGCTCGACGTCGTCGGTGCGCACCTCCACGGCGACCTCACCATGCACGCCGTGCGCCTTGGCGATGCGCCCGACGACGAGCTGCACGGAAGCAACCGTCGGTCAGCGCGACTCGTCGACGTCGACCAGGTCGACGCGGACGTCGCGACCGCCCAGGCCGCCGACCACGGCGCGCAGCGCCCGGGCGGTGCGGCCACCACGACCGATGACCTTGCCCATGTCGTCGGGGTGCACGCGGACCTCGAGGACCCGACCGCGGCGAAGCCGCCGGTCGGTGACGGTGACCTCGTCGGGGTGGTCGACGATGCCCTTGACCAGGTGCTCGAGAGCGTCCTCGAGCACGTCAGGCCTCGGCGTCGCTCGAGTCGGATGCGGTCGTCTCGGCCGTTGCGTCGGCCGCGGCCGCACCGGCGTCGGCAGCACCCTCGGCCGCCGGCGTCTCGGGCTCGGCAGGCGCCTGCGGTTCGGTTGCTGCCGGCGCCTCGGCCTGCGGCTCTGCGGGCGCCGCCTTGGCGGGAGCCTTCTTCTTCGGCGTCGTCGCCTCGCCGCGCGCCTCGCCGAGGCCCTCGCGCGCGGCCTCCTCGAAGGCGGCCTTGCGGTCACGGCGCGGCGCCGGGGGCTTGAGCGTCGACTCGGCCGGCTCACCCTTGTGCCGCTGCAGGTCGCCGGTGATGCGCAGGATGGCGGCGACCGGATCGGTCGGCTGGGCGCCGACGGACAGCCAGTACTGCACCCGCTCGGAGTCGACCTCGATGAACGACGGGTCTTCCTTCGGGTGGTACTTGCCGACCGCCTCGATGAAGCGGCCGTCGCGCTTGTTGCGGGCGTCGGAGACGACGATGCGGTACTGCGGGTTGCGGATCTTGCCCAAGCGCATCAGGCGGATCTTGGTTGCCACGAGGGTTGCTGCTCCAGGTCGTTGCGCGGGTGAACGACGGGGCGACCCTGTGGGGTCGGGGCGCCGGGCGTTCGGACGGACTCGGACGGCTGCGGAGAGAGGGCCGCAGCCGCCCGGGTGCTCGCGACCATTCTGCCAGACGGCCGCGGGCGTGCGGCGCGACCGCTACTGCTGGTCGCTCGGGGGGAAGCGCAGCTTCGTCAGGTCGGGCAGCTTCACCCCGGGCGGCAGGCTGCCGGGGCCGAACGCGTCGGCGGGCAGGCCTCCCGGAGGCAGCGCTGCGGGCGGCAGCGCTCCCGGCGGCAGGCCCATCGCCGCCTTGCCCGTCACGGCGGGGCGCCCGCCCTTCCTGCCCTTCTTCGCCTTCTTGCCCTTGCCCTTGGCGCGCCGGCCGGCTCCCGGCAGGCCCATGCCGCCCGTGAGCTGCTTCATCATCTTGCGGGCCTCGAAGAACCGGTCGACCAGCTGGTTGACCTCGGTGACGGTCACCCCGGACCCGTTGGCGATGCGCAGCCGGCGCGACCCGTTGATCATCTTGGGGTCCTGCCGCTCCCCCGGCGTCATCGACCGGATGATCGCGGCGACCCGGTCGAGGTCGCGGTCGTCGATCTGGTTGAGCTGCTCGCGCATCTGGCCCATGCCGGGCAGCATCCCGAGCAGGTTGGAGATCGGGCCCATCCGCCGGACCATCATCATCTGATCGAGGAAGTCCTCGAGGGTGAAGTCGCGGCCCGACATGACCTTCTGGGCCATCTTCTCGGCCTCGTCGGCCTCGAAGGTGCGCTCCGCCTGCTCGATCAGCGTGAGCACGTCGCCCATCCCGAGGATGCGCGAGGCCATCCGCTCCGGATGGAAGACGTCGAAGTCCTCGAGCTTCTCGCCGGTCGAGGCGAACATGATCGGCTGCCCGGTGACCTTGGCCACGGACAGCGCCGCGCCGCCGCGGGCGTCGCCGTCGAGCTTGGTGAGCACCACGCCGCTGAAACCGACGCCGTCGCGGAACGCCTCTGCCGTCGTCACGGCGTCCTGGCCGATCATCGCGTCGACGACGAACAGGGTGTCGTCGGGCCGCACCGCGTCGCGGATCGCTGCGGCCTGGGCCATCATCTCGGCGTCGATGCCGAGCCGGCCGGCCGTGTCGACGACGACCACGTCGTGACCGAGCCGGCGGGCGTGCTCGATGGCCCGGGTGGCGACCTGCACCGGGTCGCCGACCCCGTTGCCGGGCTCGGGTGCGAACACGTCGACCCCCGCCTGCCCCCCGACGACCTGCAGCTGCTGGACGGCGTTGGGGCGCTGCAGGTCGGCGGCGACCAGCAGCGGGGTGTGGCGCTGCTCGCGCAGCCACCGGCCCAGCTTGCCGGCGAGCGTCGTCTTGCCGGTGCCCTGCAGGCCGGCCAGCATGATCACGGTCGGGGGCGTCTTGGCGTAGCGCAGCTGCCTCGTCTCACCCCCGAGGATCCCGACGAGCTCCTCGTTGACGATCTTGATGACCTGCTGGGCGGGGTTGAGGGCCTGGCTGACCTCCGCGCCCCGCGCCCGCTCCTTGACGGCCGCGATGAACGTCTTGACGACCGGCAGCGCGACGTCGGCCTCGAGCAGCGCGATGCGGATCTCGCGGCAGGTGGCATCGATGTCGGCCTCGGAGAGCCGGCCCTTGCCACGCAGCGCCGTGAAGACCGACTCGAGCCGGTCGGAGAGAGTCTCGAACACACGGATCCCCAGGGACAGGACGGGCGGGGTGCAGAGACCAGCCTAGTCGGCGAGAGCGGCGAGCAGAGCGGCCTCGACGGCGGCGCGGCGGACGCCGGAGGGCAACGGCCCACCGAACTCGTCGACCACGTAGAACGCGTCGACCGCCTCGGCGCCGAGCGTGCTGACCCGGGCCGAGCGCACGTCGAGCCCGTGGTCGGCCAGCGCGTGGGCGAGGCGGTAGAGCAGACCGAGCCGGTCGTGTGCACGCACCTCGACAACGGTCGCCGACGCCGAGGCGGCGTCGTCGAAAAGCACCCGCGGCGGCGAGGCCGCAGAGGGGTGGTGCGGGTCGCGCCGGTAGTCGCGCTCCCGGGCCGCCAGCCGGTCGGCCAGCCACGCGGTGTCGGCCTCGGCGCGGCGGAGATCCGTGCGCACGATCTCCCAGTCGGGTGGGGAACCGAAGCGTGGCACCGCGTCGAACACCGTGACCGCCATCGCGCCGGTCGAGGTGGCGATGGCACCGCGGACGTCGAGCCGGTGCAGGGCGAGCACCCCGGCCCACCGCCAGAGCACTCCCGGCCGGTCGGGGGTGACGACCGTGAGGGTGTCGCCGTCGACGTCGAGGGCGGTCTCCCGGCGGTCGGCCAGCGCGAGCTGCCGGGCAGACAGCGCCGCGGCGGCCGGTGCCGGCGCGCCCGCGAGCACCGCACGGGTGCGGGAGACGAGCTCGTCGACGAGGCCGGCCTTCCACTCGCTCCAGGCGGCCGGGCCGGTCGCCCGGCCGTCCGCCTCGGCGAGCGCGTGGAGCAGGTCGAGGGTGTCCCGATCCCCCACGGCGTCGGCGACCCGCTGGACGGTGACCGGGTCCTCGAGGTCGCGGCGGGTCGCGGTGTCCGGCAGCAGCAGGTGGTGGCGGACCATCGCGACCAGCGTGGCGGTGTCGTCCGGCGCCAGGCCGAGACGCGGGCCGATGCGCGCGACCAGTGCCACGCCGTTGTCGGTGTGGTCGCCGGGCAGCCCCTTGCCGATGTCGTGCAGGAGCGCACCGAGCAGCAGGAGGTCGGGCCGGGCCACGCGGCGGGTCAGGGCGGCCGCCTCGGCCGCGCACTCCACGAGGTGCCGGTCGACGGTGAAGCGGTGGTAGGCGTTGCGCTGCGGCTTGCACCGCACCTGCTCCCACTCCGGCAGCAGCGGCTGCAGCAGCCCGGCCTGGTCGAGGGTCTCGACGACCGCGACCGCGTCGTACCCGGCGCCGAGCAGGGTCACGAGGTCGTCGCGGGCCGGGGCCGGCCACGGCTCCGGGAGGGCCGCGGAGCCGGCGAGGCGCGCCAGTGCGTGCGGCGCGATCGGCAGGCCCTGCTCGGCGGCGGCGGCGGCCACCCGCAGGACCAGCCCGGGATCGCGGGCCGGGTCGGCCCCGACGGCGAGCACGACCTCGCCGTCCTGGGCCACCACGTCGGACGCGAGCGGGATCCGGTCGGTGGAAGGCGACCGGCCGAAGAGCCGCCGGCGCGGCGCCACGTCGCGCTGCACCCGCCGAAGCGTCTGGTCGGCCGCGAAGGCGATCGTGCGGGCAGCGGCGTAGACGTCGCGCATCAGCGCGTCGGCGTCGCCGTACCCGACCGGCACCGCGATCGCGTCCTGCTCCTGCAGCAGCAGCCGGTCGCTGGGTCGCCCGGGGCGCCGGTGCAGCTCGCCGCGGACGTCGAGCAGGCCGGTGTACGCCGCCTCCACCCGGGCTTCCGGCGGGTCGGTCAACCAGCCGAGTGCCAGCGCACGCAGCAGCTGCACGTCGCGCAGGCCGCCGCGGGCGAGCTTGAGATCGGGCTCGAGGAGGAACGGCAGCTCCCCGTGCGCCTGCCAGCGCTCACGGGCGCCGCGGACCAGGTCGGGCAACCGGCGGCGGATCCCCGAGCGCCACTGGCCGCGGGTGCGCTCGACCAGATCGGCGGCCAGCTGCGGATCGCCGGCGACGTGCCGGGCGTCGAGCAGCCCGAGGGCCGCGCGCAGGTCCTGCGCGGCCACGGCGAGGGCCTCGTCGATCGTGCGGGTGCTGTGGTCGACCGGAAAACCCGTGTCCCACAGGGGATACAGCAGCCGGTCGACGAACGGGGCCACGTCCGCACGGCCGTCGTGGACGAGCACCAGGTCGAGGTCGCTCCCGGCGGCGGGTTCACGGCGTCCGTAGGCGCCGACCACCAGGACCGCGAGCCCGGACCCCGCCCAGGCGGAGTCGGCCAGCAGGTCGCCGACCACGGCGTCGAGGCAGGTGTCGACCGCGTCGACGAGCGCCGACCGCAGCCCGGCGCCGCGCTGCGTCCAATCGGCGAGCACCTCCGCGCGGCGGGCACGCAGCGCGGCCACCGCGGCCACCGGGAGGGAATCGGGCGCGGCGGGCGAAGCCGGCTCAGAGGGCG
>Ga0207707_10000613_pt1 | contig 35676 bp, 30 predicted proteins | sample KBSC83BmetaG_FD_184336 | JGI IMG/M metagenome (GOLD analysis project Ga0207707, IMG submission 184336) | Corn rhizosphere microbial communities from Kellogg Biological Station, Michigan, USA - KBS C8-3B metaG (SPAdes) (version 2) | ecosystem: Host-associated > Plants > Roots > Rhizosphere ... | reverse complement strand
CGCGGGGCATGACGATGGAAGCGGATGCGCGCGCCTCGAATTGAGCGGCTATTCCTTCTTCTTCACCACCCGGAATGTCGCGTTGGCGCGCGCGATGGCGACGCCGTCGGCGGTGACGAAGCATTGCGCAAAGCAAAGCGTGCCGCCGGTCTTGATGACGTCGGTTTCGACCGTGAGCCATTGCCCGATCTGGGCGCTGCTGACGAAGTCGATCGACATGCTGACCGTCACCAGCGAATGGACGCCGCACATCTTGTGGCCGCAGCTGTGCCCCATGGCCTTGTCGGCCAGTGCTGCGATCAAGCCGCCATGGACGAATCCGCGCGCGTTGGTATGCGGGGTGGCGAGCCGAAGTCCGAGGATGATCGCATCAGGCGTTTGCTTCGTATAGATCGGCTCCCACGGATCGGTGAGCGGACTACGCCGGGACTGGCGTTCGAAACCTTCGGGGATATCGATGGCGGTCATGCGTGCACTCAACAGTGACTCCAACCGCCATTGAACGCGATCGCGGTGCAAAATGCACCGCATACAAAGTTTAAAACGGGATCTCGGGGCATCGGCTTGCCTTCGAAGGGGACGCCGATCTCGTGCAGCGCGATGTGCACGGCAAACGAACTCGAGCCCGGCGCGAAATACAAAGTGAGCATATGCTTTCTCCGTCATTGCGAGCAAAGCGAAGCAATCCAGAGCGTGAGACATGACAGAGTGGATTGCTTCGTCGCTTCGCTCCTCGCAATGACGATCTAATACGGCAATCCCACATAATTTTCCGACAGCGACGTCGTCGCAGCCTTCGAGCTGACGAGATAGTCCAGCTCGGCCAATTGAATTCGCCCGCCAAACCCTTCGGTGTCGGGAAACCGGTGCATCATCGAGGTCATCCACCAGGAGAAGCGCACCGCCTTCCAGACCCGCGCCAGCGCCTTTGCGGAATAGCCGTCGATCCCGGCGGAGGATTTCTCGCCGTAATATTCGCGGAAGGCCTGGGCGAGAAAATGCACGTCGCTGGCGGCGAGGTTGAGCCCCTTGGCGCCGGTCGGCGGCACGATGTGCGCGGCGTCGCCGGCCAGGAACATCCGCCCGAACCGCATCGGCTCGGCGACGAAACTGCGCAGCGGCGCGATGCTCTTTTCGATCGAAGGCCCGGTGACGAGGTTGTCCACCGCCTTCTGGTCCAGCCGCCGCTTCAGTTCATCCCAGAACCTCTGGTCCGGCCATTGGTCGATGTGATCGTCAAGCGGACATTGCACGTAATAGCGGCTGCGATGCATCGAGCGCATGGTGCAAAGCGCAAATCCCCTGGCATGGTTGGTGTAGATCAATTCGTGGCTGACCGGCGGCGTCTCCGACAAAATCCCGAGCCAGCCGAACGGATAGATCCGCTCGAACGTCTCGATCGCCGAAGGTTTTACGCTGGCGCGGCTGACGCCGTGAAAGCCGTCGCAGCCGGCGATGAAATCGCAGGCGACCTCGTGGCCGATGCCGTCCTTGACGTAGGATACGCGCGGATGATCGCTGTCGAAATCATGCGGGTTGACGTCGGCCGCTTCATAAACCGTGGTGAGACCTGCCGCGCGACGCGCGTTCATCAGGTCGAGCGTCACTTCGGTCTGGCCGTAGATCATGACCGTCTTGCCGGTGGCGGCCTTCATGTCGATGCGATGGCGTGCGCCGCCGAAGGCCAGTTCGATGCCGTCATGGACCAAGCCCTCGCGGTGCGCGCGCGCACCGGCGCCGACTTCATCGAGCAGGGCTACCGTTCCCTCTTCCAGGAGCCCGGCGCGGATGCGGCCGAGCACATAGTCCGGCGTCTGGCGCTCCAGGATGAAGTTGTCGATTCCGTAGCTGTGCAGCAGCTGTCCCAGCAGCAATCCCGCCGGCCCTGCACCAATGATTGCTACTTTTGTCCGCAATACTTGCCCTCCCGATTATTATAGGCTTGAACGCAGCCGCCTTCGAAGCTGGCCGCACGTGCTTGCAATGATAATTATATCATATAACAATATCCGCAAAGGGCGATTGAAGCCCTGATACCACGAGGGAGACGATGTCGATGAGGAAAACGTTCTTGGCCATGCTGCTGGCCGCCAGTGTGACGCCTGCGTTGGCGCAGGAAAAGACCTTCGAACTGAAATTGTCGCACTGGGTACCTGCGTCGCATCCGCTGCAGAAGGCGCTGGAAGACTGGGGCGCCGCGGTCGAAAAGGAATCCGGCGGGACGATCAAATACAAGGTTTTCCCGGCGCAGCAGCTCGGCAAGGCGTTCGACCATTACGACATGGCGCGCGACGGCATCGCCGACGTCACTTACGTCAACCCGGGTTACCAGCCCGGCCGTTTCCCGATCATCGGCGCCGGTGAATTGCCGTTCCTGATGTCGGACGCCAAGGGCGGCTCGATGGCGCTCGACGCCTGGTATCGGAAATATGCCGAGAAGGAAATGAGGGACGTCAAGTTCTGCCTGGCCTTCATCCATTCGCCCTCGTCGTTCCACTCGCGTACCAAGAAAATCCTGGTGCCGGATGACGTCAGGGGCATGAAGATCCGCCCCGCCCACGCCACCATGGCGAATTTCGTGACCCAGCTCGGCGGCACCAACGTGCAGTCCTCGGCGCCGGAAGTCCGCGACATCATCGAACGCGGCGTTGCCGACGCCGTCACCTTCCCGTGGGGATCGCTGGTGCTGTTCGGCATCGACAAGGTGACGAAGTATCATATGGAAGCGCCGCTTTACGTCACGACATTTGCCTTCGTGATGAACAAGGATAAGTACAACCAGATGTCCGATCGCCAGAAAAAGGCGATCGACGACAACTGCAATACCGAGGCTGCCGGTCGCGTCGGCGAACCCTGGGGCAAGTTCGAAGACGCCGGCGTCGACAAGGTGAGGGCAGAGGAAGGTCACGAAGTCTACAAGCTGACCCCGGAGCAGACGGCATTGTGGAAAAAAGCGTCCGAGCCGCTGGTCAAAACCTGGGCCGATGGCGTCAAGAAAACCGGGATCGATGCGGACGCGGCGATGGCCGAACTTCGTGCCGCCCTGACCAAATACAACGCGCTGGCGCAGTAAGAACTCGCATATCGGTACGGCGGCGGGATCCTCCCGCCGCCGGGTTCTCCCTGCAATCGTTAGGCCGTGTGGAGCGGACATGAAGCGCGCCTCTATGGATCGTTTCATCGACACCATCGAATGGATCGCGGCCGGATTTGTCGGCATTGTCGCCGCCAACATTTTCATCGCGGTGCTGTTACGCAATCTTTTCAACTATTCGATCCCGGATTCCTTCGATATCGGGCGCATGCTGCTCGGCATTCTGATCTTCTGGGGCATCGCCGCCACCAGCTATCGCGGCGGACACATCACCGTCGATCTGATCTGGGCCAATGTCGGGCCGAAGTATCAGCGCATGATAGACGTGTTTGCGACGCTGGTTCTGCTGTTCGTGGTGACGGTGCAGACCTGGACGCTGTTCGACAAGGTGCGCGGCACCTATAACGACAATGTCCTTACCTTCGACATGCACATGCCGGCCTGGCCGTTCTTCGCCGTCGCGTGGGCCGGCGACGTCTCCGCGGTGCTGCTGATCGCAATCCGCACCTACCGGCTGATCGTCAGTCCGGATCTGATGCAGGACCCCAAGATCAAGGCCACGGAGTAGACCGGCATGAGCACCGACGCGGTCGCCGTCCTGGGGTTCGTCGCGCTGTTTGCGCTGATGCTGCTGCGCGTGCCCGTTGGCATGGCGATGGGGCTCGTCGGCGTCTCCGGCTTCACCTATCTGGTCGGCGGCTCGCCGGCGCTCAAGCTGGTCGGCCAGACCTCGATGCGCACGGTGACCGACTACACCTTCGGCGTGATTCCGATGTTCCTGCTGATGGGGACTTTCGTCAGCAATTCCGGCATGAGCCGCGAACTGTTCCGCGCCGCCAACGGTTTCGTCGGGCATATGCGCGGCGGGCTTGGGATTGCCACGGTCGCGGCTTGCGGCGGCTTTGCCGCCATCTGCGGCTCGTCGGTGGCGACCGCCGCGACGTTTTCGGCGGTGGCCTATCCGGAAATGCGCCGCTTCGGCTATCCGCAATCCTTTGCGACCGGCGTGATCGCGGCCGGCGGTACGCTGGGCGCCATGCTGCCGCCGTCGACCGTGCTCGCGGTCTACGGCATCATCACCGAGCAGGACATCGGCAAGCTGTTCATCGCCGGCATCATTCCCGGCCTGCTGGCGATGACCATGTACATGATCACCATCGCGCTGATCGGCTATTTGCGGCCGGGTTTCCTGCCGACGGGTCCGCAAACCACATGGCGCGAGCGGTTCGCCGGGCTGAAGAATATCTGGGCGCCGGTGCTGCTGTTCGTATTTGTCATCGGCGGGCTTTACGGCCTGCCATTTCTGCCGCGCTTCACCCCGACGGAAGCAGGCGGCGTCGGCGCGACCGGCGCGTTCCTGATCGGCGTGCTCACCGGGCGGCTGGACAAGGACAAGATCCTCGCCGCGCTGCTGCAGGCTACCCGCACCGCGGCTGCAGTCTTTACGGTGCTGATCGGCGCCTTGATCTTCGGGTATTTCCTCACGGTGACGCAAACCCCGCAAAAGGTCACTGAATTTCTCACCGGCCTCGGTCTCGGCAGCTACGGCGTCCTCGCCCTCATCATGGTGATGTATCTGGTGCTTGGCTGCCTGATGGATGCGATGGCCATGATCATCTTGACGGTGCCGATCATCTTCCCGGTCATCACGCATCTCGGCTTCGACCCGATCTGGTTCGGCGTCATCATTGTGATGACGGTGGAACTAGGCCTGATCCATCCGCCGGTCGGAATGAATGTCTTCGTCATCAAAAGCGTCGTCAAGGACGTGTCATTTGCCACGATTTTCAGGGGCGTGCTTCCGTTCGTGGCGACCGACCTCATTCGGCTGGTGATTCTGATCGCGTTTCCGTTGCTGGCGACCTGGCTGCCGCAACGCATGATGGCTCACTAGATTCCTTCCCCTGAAACGAGAAGGTTGCGGTGATCCATGGTGCCAGCGCTTCAAACCAGATATGTCTTCAGCCTCGTCATCCAGATCGGCGCGCCGATCGTCGCAGGCGATTTCGGCCATGGTGTCAGGCGGATCGTTCCGATCCTCGGCGGCGACGTGCGCGGCGAGGGCATCAGCGGGACGATCTTTCCGTGCGGCGCGGATTTCCAGACCATTCGCCCGAACGGCTTGACCGAACTGGAAGCGAAATACGCCTTTGAGATGGACGACGGCGCGATTGTCTACATCGAGAATATCGGCATCCGTTTCGGTCCGAAAGAGCTGCTGGACCGGATCGCCAAAGGGGAGAGCGTCGATCCCGCGCTGATCTATTTTCGCTCGGTGCCGAAATTCGAAACCGGGGCTGAGGAATATCGCTGGCTGATGGAAAACCTGTTCATCGGCGTCGGCGCGCGACATCCCGACCGCGTCGTGATCGACGTGCATCAGGTGCTGTGAGAACTCTAGTCGTCCCGGCGAACGCCGGGACCCATAACCACCGGCGGCCATTGTTGCAGAAGGCGACAGCTACACGGGCAAACGATGGGACACGGCGTATAGGTCCCGGCGTTCGCCGGGACGACGCTTGGCTTATTGATTGACTCCTTGCAAATTCATTATAAGATATAACTATTCTGGACAGGACGTAATATATCCATGGCAAACGCTGCTCCCGCCGCGACCGCCGACCGGTCGGCGCTGCTCAAGGTCGAGGTATCAGGCCCGGTGTTGTCGGTCGGCCTCAACCGCCCGGCCAAGCGCAACGCGCTGAACGACGGCATCATGCTCGCGATCCAGGATTGCTTCTCCAATCTCCCGGATGGAATCGGCGCCGTCGTGATTCATGGCATCGGCGCGCATTTCTCGTCCGGTCTCGACCTGTCGGAACTGACCGAGCACGATGCCGCGGAAGGTTTGCGGCATTCGCAGATGTGGCACCGGGTTTTCGACCGCATTCAATATAGCCGCGTGCCGGTGATCGCCGCGCTTAGGGGCGCTGTCATCGGCGGCGGGCTGGAGCTGGCCTGTGCCGCGCATATTCGCGTCGCCGAGCCCAGTGCCTATTTCGCGCTGCCCGAGGGGCAACGCGGCATCTTTGTCGGTGGCGGCGGATCGGTGCGGTTGCCGCGGCTGATCGGCGTCGCCCGGATGACGGATATGATGCTGACCGGGAGGGTCTATTCCGCGACCGAAGGTGCCTCCTACGGCTTTGCGCAATATCTCACCGGGGAGGGCGGCGCGCTTGCCAAGGCGATGGAGCTCGCCACCAGGGTCGCAAGCAATGCGCCGCTGACGAATTTCGCCGTGCTGCAGGCGTTGCCGATGATTGCGGAAGCCAATCCGCAGACCGGCCTTCTGATGGAATCGCTGATGGCGACGGTGGCGCAGAGCGACAAGGAAGCCAAACTTCGGATACGCGCGTTTCTCGATCGCAAGACCGCAAAGGTGAAGCCCACCTGACATGAGCGCAAAACCGAACATGTCTGCCCCGACCGCGCGCAGCGGCGAGCCGCTGCGCCCGATCTCGTTCGGCGATCCCGCCGTGTCCATCGATCGCCGCGATGACGGCACTATCTATCTGCGGCCGAAAATTGCGCTCGGCGAATACCCGGTCCGGCTTACCGACCGCCTGCACCATTGGGCCAAGGCTGAGCCGAACCGCATCTTCATGGCGGAGCGTGCCGCGGACGGTGGATGGCGGAAAATCACCTACGCGCAATTGCTCGCCTCAAGCCGGCGCATCGCCTCAAGCTTGCTTGCGCGCGATCTCTCGGCGGAGAAGCCGGTCGTCATTCTCTCCGGCAATTCGATCGACCACGCGCTGGTCGCGTTCGGCGCGCTCTATGCGGGCATCCCGTTCTGTCCGGTGTCGCCGGCCTATTCGCTGGTGTCGAAGGATTACGGCAAGCTCGCCTATCTGATGAAGCTGCTGACGCCCGGCCTGGTGTTTGCCGACGATGCCAGCAAATTCGCCGATGCGCTCTCCGCCAATGCGCCTGAAGCCACCGAGATCGCGGCATCGCGCGGCGGCGTGCCGGGCCGCGAGGTCACGTTGCTCAGCGATATATTGGCGAGTAAGGAGCATCCCGGCCTCGATGCGGCGAATGACGCCATCGGCCCGGATACCATTGCAAAGTTCCTGCTGACCTCAGGCTCGACCGGCAATCCGAAGGCCGTCATCAACACCCAGCGGATGATCTGTGCCAATCAGGTGATGCTGCGCGAGACTCTGGCTTTCCTGAAGGACGAGCCGCCCGTAATCGTCGACTGGCTGCCCTGGAATCACACCTTTGGCGGCAATCACAATATCGGGCTGACGCTGTACAATGGCGGCTCGATGTATCTCGATGCGGGCAAGCCGATGCCCGGCGGCATCGAGGAAACGGTGCGCAATCTCCGCGAGATTTCGCCGACGGTCTATTTCAACGTGCCGAAGGGCTATGAATCGCTGCTGCCTTACCTGCGCGACGACGAGATGTTGCGCGCAAAATTCTTCCATCGGCTGCACGCCATGTTCTTCTCCGGCGCGGCGCTGTCGCCCTATGTCTGGAACAGCCTCGACGAACTCGCGGTCCAGGAAACGGGCTTCCGCGTGCCCATGCTCACCGGCCTCGGCGCCACCGAGACCGCGCCGTTCTTCATGTCGGTGCGGCCTGCCACCAGCCGCTCCGGCCATGTCGGGCTTCCCGTATCCGGCAACGATGCCAAGCTCGTTCCCAACAACGGCAAGCTGGAGGTTCGCGCCAGGGGCCCGAACGTCACACCGGGCTACTGGCGCCAGCCGGAACTGACCGTGCAAGCCTTCGACGAGGAAGGCTTTTATAAATTTGGCGATGCGATCAAGCCGGTCGATCCCAATGATTTCAGCGCTGGCTTCGATTTCGATGGCCGCATCGCCGAGGATTTCAAACTCGCCAGCGGCACCTGGGTCAGCGTCGGTCCGCTTCGCGCGCGGTTTGTCGCGGCCTGCGCGCCGCTGGTGCGCGATGTCGTGATATCGGGCATCAACCGCGACGAGGTATCGGCGCTGGTCATTCTCGATCTCGACGGCTGCCGTCTGATCAATCCGGCGCTGCCGGCTGACGACCTTGCCGCGACGGCAGGCGATCCGCTGATCCGCGACGCGTTTCGCGAACGGTTTTGCAAATTTCTGGAGACCTCGACGGGCTCTTCGACGCGGATCACCCGCGCGATCCTGCTTGATACGCCGCTGTCGATCGATCGCGGCGAAGTGACCGACAAGGGGTCGATCAACCAGCGCGCGGTGCTGGATCATCGGAGCCGCCTGATCGACGAGCTTTATTCGCCAACACCGGCGGCCCACGTGATAACGCTTTAGCTAATTCGAACAACCATTCGCCAGGAAGGAAAGCCATGCAGTTGAAGGATCAGGCCGCCATCGTCACCGGGGGTGCATCGGGATTGGGTGCCGCCGCCGCGCGCCGGCTCGCGGCCCAGGGCGCGAAAGTTGCCGTGTGCGACCTCAACGGCAAGCTTGCCGAGAGCGTCGCCGCCGAGATCAAGGGTTTGGCGGTGGTCTGCGACGTCGCCGACGCAGCCTCGGCCGAAGCCGCCATCGTCACCGCGTCGAAGGCCCATGGCCCGGCGCGGGTATTGATCAATTGCGCCGGTATCGGCGTCGCCAAGCGGGTGATCGGCCGCGAGGGGCCGATGCCGCTTGCCGATTTCGACAAGGTGATCAAGGTCAACCTGATCGGCTCGTTCAACATGCTGCGGCTGGCGACCGCGGAAATGTCGAAACTCGAACCGCTTGCGACCGGAGAGCGCGGCGTCGTGATCTCCACGGCGTCGATCGCGGCCTATGACGGCCAGATCGGGCAGTCGGCCTATTCGGCCTCGAAAGGCGGCATCGTCGCGATGACGCTGCCGATCGCGCGCGAACTGGCGCAATTCGGCATTCGCGTGCTCACCATCGCACCGGGGCTGTTTCTGACGCCGCTGTTGTCCAATTTGCCGCAGGAGGCGCAGGACAGCCTGGCCGCCTCGATCCCGTTTCCGCGCCGGCTTGGGCAAGCCGATGAGTTCGCTTCGCTGGCGCTGCACATGATCGACAATCCATACCTCAATGGCGAGGTGGTGCGGCTCGATGCCGGGCTTCGCATGGCGCCACGCTAGGAATATTGCATGTTCGTCCATCGGCGTGATGTGCAGATTCAGTGGGGTGACTGCGATCCCGCCAACATCGTCTATTACCCCCGCTACTTCGAGATGTTCGACGACTCGACCTCGATCCTGTTTGAGGCCGCCGGTTTCTCCAAGCAGGACATCATCAGGAAATATGGCCTGGTCGGCATTCCCATGGTGGATACGCGGGCGAAGTTTCATATCGCCTCGACCCACGGCGACTGGATCACGATCGAAAGCCGGGTCGAGAGTTTCAAGCGTTCGAGCTTCGAGGTAACCCACAAGGTGTTCAAGGGCGAGGCACTGGCGATCGAGGCGTTCGAGACCCGCGTGCTGGTCGGCCGTCACCCGGACGATCCCGCACGGCTGAAATCGGCACCGGTGCCGGAGGAGATCATTGCGAAGTTCATGCGGGGCTGACCAGGCGAGGCCGCACCACCTAAAGAAGGGGCTGAATTGTCGATCGAGGTTTGATCTAGGTTAGAGAACAACACCCAGGGGAGGAATTAATGAAGAAATTTTATCTGTCCGTGGCGGTCGTCGCGGCGTCTCTGGCTTTGCCGGGATTGCCCGCGCTGGCGCAAACCAATGAAATCACCATCGGAATTACCATCACCACGACCGGACCCGCGGCGGCGCTCGGCATTCCCGAGCGCAACGCGCTCGAATTCGTGCCGAAGGAAATTAGCGGCGTGCCGCTCAAGGTCATCGTGCTCGATGACGGCGGCGACCCGACCAACGCCACCACCAATGCGCGGCGCTTTGTCACGGAGTCCAAGGCCGACATCATCATGGGGTCCTCGACGACGCCGCCGAGCATCGCGGTGTCCAACGTTGCCAACGAGGCGGGCATTCCGCATTTCGGGCTGGCGCCGTTTCCGATTATACCCGATCGGGCCAAGTGGTCGGTCGATATGCCGCAGCCGGTGCCGATCATGGGCAAGGTGCTGTACGAGCACATGAAGGCGCACAACATCAAGACCGTCGGCTACATTGGCTACTCCGATTCCTACGGCGACCTCTGGTTCAACGACTTCAAGATGCAGGCCCTGCCGATGGGTATGACGATGGTCGACGAAGAACGCTTTGCGCGGCCGGATACCTCGGTCGCGGGCCAGGTGCTGAAGCTGGTTGCCGCCAATCCCGATGCGGTCCTGATTGGCGCCTCCGGCACCGCTGCGGCGCTGCCGCAGACGGCGCTTCGCGAACGCGGCTACAAGGGCCTGATCTATCAGACCCATGGCGCCGCCAGCATGGACTTCATCCGCATCGCAGGTGCCGCGGCCGAAGGCGTGATCATGGCGTCGGGTCCGGTGATGTCGCCGGAGACGCAGCCCGACAGCGCGCTGACCAAGAAGCCGGGGCTCGCGCTCAACACCGCCTATGAAGCCAAGTATGGCCCCAACAGCCGCAGCCAGTTCGCCGGGCATTCCTACGACGCCTTTGAAGTGCTCAAGCGCATCATTCCTGTGGCGCTGAAGAGCGGCAAGCCGGGCACGCCGGAATTCCGCGAGGGAATCCGTCAGGCTTTCCTGACCGAGCGTGAAATTGCCGCCAGCCAGGGCGTCTACAACTTCACCGAAAAGGACCGCTACGGCCTCGATGACCGCTCGCGCATCATCCTTACCGTGAAGGACGGAAAATACGTTCCGGCGAAGTAGGGAAGGCGTGTACCGTCTCACTGGCGTCATCATCCGCATTCGCGGGGCATGATGGCTATGGGCTATATCGTGCCCGGCTTTTTCTTACCCTCCCCTGAAAGGGAGGGTCGTCCGCGCTCGGCGATGCGAAGCATCGTCCGGCGCGGGCGGGGTGGGGTGACGGCGGTTGCTTCACACGCCGTCGATGTTTCAGAGGCGCTACTTCGGCTTCGCGCGAACCATACAACTCCACATAAATCCGTTCCAGTACGGCCGTCAGATCTCCGGTGATCTCGGAATTCCAGAGGCGGACAACACGATATCCTTCTTGCTCAAGCCAAAGTTGCCTCTCACGATCGCACCGGGCGGTTTCGTCGTCATTGTGATGTCCGCCGTCGAGTTCAATGATCAAATGCCTGGCTGGGCAGAAGAAGTCGACGACATAGGGACCGATCGGTGCCTGTCGCCGGAAGTGTGTGCCGTCCACCGGGAGTTCTTTCAGCGCGCGCCACAATGTGCGCTCGTGCGGCGTGGTGTTGGCTCGCAGTTTCTTGGCGGCTGCTCGGCGAATCGACGTTGAAATCATATGCATCTGATCCAGGATCACCCCACCCCGCTCGCACCGGACGATGCTACGCATCGCCGAGCGCGAGCGACCCTCCCCCTCCAGGGGAGGGTAAATGAAGCGCAACGGTGCCGCCGCAGCAAGAAGTAATCTAAACCGCGCTCGCGCCCTCGTGCTGAAAGCCGAGATAGCTCGCGACGACGCGCCGGTTGGACGCGATTTCGCCGGCCGGTCCATTCAAGATGAACTCGCCGAGCTCCATGACATAGGCACGGTCGGCGATCTGCAGCGCGGCCTGCGCGTTCTGTTCGACCAGCAGCACCGACACGCCGGCGATGCGCAACTCGCCGATGGTACGGAAGATATCGGCGACGATGATCGGCGCCAAGCCAAGGCTAGGCTCGTCCAGCATCAACAGCCGCGGCGCGCCCATTAGCGCCCGGCCCATCGCCAGCATCTGCTGCTCGCCGCCCGACAGCGTTCCGGCCAATTGCTTGCGCCGTTCCTTCAGCCGCGGAAACAGCGTGTAGACCCGCTCGAACGATTGCGCCGCAACGGCCTTGGCGATCCGGAAGGCGCCGAGCTGCAGATTGTCCTCGACGTTCATGGTGCCGAACAATTCGCGATGCTCCGGCACCAGGCTCAAGCCCGCCGTGACCCGGTCTTCGATCTCGAGCTGCGCCATATCCGCGCCGGCAAAGGTCACCCGACCTTTCAGCGGCAGGATGCCCATGATGGCATTCAACAGCGTGGTCTTGCCCGCGCCGTTGGCGCCGATGATGGTGACGATCTCGTTGTCGCCGACCTCAAGCGACACCGAACGGACCGCCTCGACCTTGCCATAGGCGATATGCGCTGACGACACCGACAATAGCGCGCTCATGCGACCGCTCCGAGATAGGCCTTGATCACCTCCGGATTGGTCTTGATCGCTTGCGGCGTGCCTTCGGCGATCTTGGTGCCGAAGTCGAGCACCACGACGCGGTCAGCCAGATCCATCACAAATCCCATGTCGTGCTCCACCAGCAACACCGACATGCCGCCGTCGCGCAACTGACGCAGCAAACTTGCGAGCCGTTGCTTCTCCATATGCCGCAATCCCGCGGCCGGCTCGTCGAGCAGCAGCAGGATCGGATCGACGCACAGCGCCCGCGCGATCTCGACGATGCGCTGCTGGCCGAGCGACAGGCTCCCCGCCGGCTGGTCGATCTGGTCGGCGAGACCGACACGCTCGATCTGGCGCGCCGCTTCCGCCAGCAATTTCGCCTCATCAGTGCGATCAAGGCGGAACATGCTGGAGATGGCGCCGGCGTGGCCGCGCAGATGTGCGCCGATCGCGACGTTTTCCAGCACACTCATCTCCGGCACCAGTTTGACATGCTGGAAGGTTCTGGCGATGCCGAGCCTTGCGACTTCCTGCGGCGGCGCATTATCGATATTTCGGCCGAGCACGGAGATCGTGCCGCCCGACGAGGTCAGCACCCCGGTGATCAGGTTGAAGGTCGTGCTCTTGCCGGCGCCGTTGGGGCCGATCAGCGCGACGATCTCGCGGGTCCGGACGTCGAAAGAGACATTGTTGACCGCGATCACGCCGCCGAATTGTTTGCGCGCATTGTCAATGTGCAGCAGCGCGCCGGCAGCGGTCGCCGTTCTCGGGCGCGGGGGCAAAGTCAGGGAAGTATCGGCCCGCTTGCGATTTGGCTTGAACGGCAATCGCGCCACCAGCCAGGGCCAGACGCCTGATGGAGCCAGCTGCAGCAGCACCACCAGCAGGATGCCGAACACGATGGTCTCGAGTTGGCCCTCGCCGTGAAACAGATACGGCAAATAGCTCTGAAGAATCTCTTTCAGGATGACGACGATGCCGGCGCCTAACACGCCGCCCCAGACATAGCCGGCGCCGCCGACGACCGCGATGAAGAGATATTCGATGCCGGCCTGCGCCCCGAACGGGGTCGGGTTGGCGGCGCGCTGGAAATGCGCATAGAGCCATCCGGACAGGCCGGCCAGCACCGCCGCATAGATGAAAACCAATAGCTTGGCGCGCGGCGCTTGCACGCCGAACGCCTCGGCGGCGATGTGCCCGCGCCGCAGCGCGCGGATCGCCCGGCCGGTGCGCGAGTCCAGAAGGTTCATGGTGAGCAGCGCGCAGATCAAAACCGCGATCCAGATCGCGAAGTAGATCGTGCCGGGGTCGATCATCCGCAAAGACCCGATCGACAGCGGCGGGATGCCGGAGATGCCGTCGTTACGGCCGAGGAATTCGAGCTTGCTGAACAGGTAGAACAGGCCGAGGCCCCAGGCGATGGTGCCGAGCGGCAGATAGTGTCCCGACAGCCGCACCGTGACGAGGCCGAGCAGCACCGCGGCGATGCCAGAGACCAGAAGCGAGAGCGGCAGCGTCAGCCATGGCGATACGCCGTAGGCGGTGGTCAGCACCGCCGTGGTATAGGCGCCGAAGCCGCAAAACGCCGCCTGGCCGAATGAGGTGAGACCGCCGACGCCGGTCAGCAGCACGAGCCCCATCGCCACCAGCGCTGACAGACCGATGTTGTCCAGCAGCACGATCCAGAACGGCGGCATGCCCGGGATGAACGGGATCGCCGCCATGACCAGTGCGAACACAATGATGGGCAGCCGCTGCGTCATCGCGGTCAATCCTTCTCTTCCTCGACCGCTGGCGCCGCCAGCGAGCGCAGCAGCAGAACCGGAATGATCAGCGTGAAGACGATGACCTCCTTGAAATTGCTGGCATAGAACGAGGAAAAGGCCTCGACCGAGCCGACCACCAGCGCCGCGACCGCGGTCAAGGGATAGCTCACGAGGCCGCCGATGATGGCGGCAATAAAACCTTTCAGGCCGATCAAAAATCCGGTGTCGTAATACAGCGTCGTGATCGGCACGATCAGGATTCCCGAAATCGCCCCGATCAGGGACGCCAGCAGGAAGGCGATCTGCCCCGACAAGCTGGTCCTTATGCCGACCAGGCGCGCGCCGAGGCGATTGACGGCGGTGGCGCGCAGCGCCTTGCCGTAGAGGGTAAAGCCGAAAAACAGCCACAGCCCGACAATGAAGGCGACGGTGATGGCGTAGACGGCGATGCTCTGGCCCGTGAAGCGCAGCGGGCCGACGGTGAAGCCGGCATCCGAAATCGTCGGGCCGCGCTGGCCCTCGGCGCCGAAAAACACCAGGCCAAATCCCTGCAGCGCCAGATGGCAGCCGACCGAGGCGATCAAGAGCACCAGCACCGAGGTATGCGCGATGGGTTGAAAGGCGATGCGATAGAGAAACAGCCCGATCGCCGCGACGATCAGGAGCGATAGCGCGATGTTGACGGCGATCGGGGGATGGCGGCTGGCGAGCCAGGCGGTGAGGGCGAAGATGACCGCAGGCAGCAGGATATTGACTGCGAACGCCCGGCCGACCAGCCCGGGGTGGAGCGATCGGCGGGCGGCGAACAGGTCGAGGCCAAACGCCACCACGCCCATCGCCACCGCCAGCCGCGCGGTGCCGGGCATCTGGCCGGACGACAGCGAGGCATAGGTCAGCGCCCCGTAGGTGACGAACTCGCCTTGCGGAATCAGGATCACGCGGGTAACGGCAAACACCAGCACCAGCGCAAGGCCGAGCAATGCATAGATCGCGCCGTTGGTGATGCCGTCCTGGACCAGGAACAGCATGATCGTGGTGTTCAAGACCGGGCGCTCCCCTTGCAGGTCGGCATGGTCGCGGCCCAAAAGGAGCCGTCCGGCCGTCCGAATACAGCAGTTGAAAAGGGCTGCCGAAATTTGATATAGTGTATAACAATTATTGAACATAACATCAAGGCCCGGCCGGGGCGTCTGCAGCCTACCGGGATTGCGAGCACCGAGCGATGACCGTTTCCAAGACTGCTGCCGTCGATTCCGCCAAGGCGTCCCGCCCCGCCCGCAAGCAGCCTCGCGAGGCGACCACGGAAGGCGCGGCCCTGCAGCTCGGCGAATTGTCCGAGCATCTGGGCTACGCGCTCAAGCGCGCGCAACTTAAGATCTTCGACGATTTTCTGCGCTGCGTCGCGCCGCTGCAACTGACCCCGGCGCAATTCTCGGTGCTGCTGCTGCTCGACAAGAATCCGGGACATAACCAGACCGCAATCGCCAATACGCTCGGTATCCTCAGGCCGAATTTCGTGGCGATGCTCGATAACCTGGAAAGCCGCGGGCTGTGCGCGCGGATGCGTTCGACCAACGACCGCCGCTCCCATATCCTTGTCCTGACCGACAAGGGCAGGGCGGTACTGGCGCGGGCCAAGAAGCTCGTCGCCGCCAAGCACGAGGCGCGTCTCAATGCGTTGCTGGGGCCCGCCAACCGCGCCGCGCTGCTGGCGATGCTGGCCAAGATCGCACGAGAGTTTTGAGAGCAGGAGATCATCGACAAATGCCGTTGAACGGAAGATTAGTGATCAATCCGATACAGATTCGCGCAAGCGCGACGCGCTAACCTTCATGGGAGGCTCTGCAAAGCAATAGGCCCCGAAAACGTGGGGCAGTCGCATCCGATGCGGTCCTCGCTCTTGATGCGTCTTGTGCATTTGAGTCAGGATCGTTGTGGCTATTCGAGAACGGCTCTTGAGCTTCGCTACAAGGCGCGGCAGCCGCTTTCCCATTAGGAATTCAGCATGCACCGTTGGGGTCCGCGTCTCGATTGGGAGCATTTGCAAAACTGGGTACCCGGAGTTCTTGGAGCCTTCGCGGCAATTCTGTTGGTGGTTGTCGCTGCGAATTCTCCGACCCAGAACAATTCAAAAAAGCCGGTTGAGGTGGCGCAATCACAATCCGTCGCGCTGGCAACCAAAGGTCAGGCAGGCACTCCCCCAACGCCTTTGCAACCGGCTGCGCCTCAAGCATCTCCGGTCACAAACAATACTGCGAAAGCCCCTGCGCCACCGGCACCCGCTCCAGTCGGTACCATAGCCGAAGCAGCCAAGCCCGCGCCGACGCACGATCACGCAATGGTCAAAGGGCAGGCCGAGCCGGTTGCGCCGGCGCCACTTCAAAGCTCTTCAGAGCCGGATAAGGAATCGCAAAACCCCCTTGCCGGTGCCGCAGGCTTGCAAGGCGACGCCGTCGCAGGGCGCCAGGTCTTTAAAAAATGTCAGGCATGTCATTCTCTGGAGCCGGGAAAGACCATCCTGGGGCCAAGCCTGGCCGGGATCGTCGGCCGCAAGTCAGGCGCCGATGTCAATTTCAGCTATTCGCCGGCAATGAAGCAGGCAGCTTTGACGTGGGATCCGTCTACACTTGATGCCTATCTGGCGGAGCCCGCGAAAATAATCCCGGGCAATCGGATGCCATTTCCAGGTCTCAAGACCGATCGTGATCGCAAGGACGTGATCGCGTTTTTGGCGGCTCCCGCTTCTCCTCCAGTCGCGCAGGCCGCTGCGAACTCGCCAGTCGCCAACGCGGCTGCCCCGAGAGCTACTGCGCCGTCTGCTTCCACGGCAGCGCCGCAAGCCAAATCTGGCAGCGATGCCGTCTATTTAACGGATGCGAAATACACCTTGCGCACGGGAATCGCGGAAGGAAAAATGGTCTTTCTTGGTGTTGGTGGTTTTATCGATGGCAAAGCGAATCCGATTCTGACCGCAGCCGAAGGACAAATCGTGCAGCTCACCCTGATCAATGGTGAAGGCACCGAACATGACATTGTGTTTCCCAACCAGGACGCGAAATCGCCACGGGTGAACGGCAAGGGTGCCAGCACGACGATCGTTTTCCGTGCGACAAAATCCGGAGACTTCATCTATTTCTGCAGTGTTCCAGGTCACCAATTGGCGGGTATGCAGGGTCAGTTTCTGGTAACGCCCTTGCCTGCAGCACACACGCTCGTCGAAGCCGACATTTCCCGGGAACCTGGCGATCTTCCTCCGCCGATCGGCAAGCGAGATCCAAAGACCGTCAGGCTCGATCTGTTCACCGTCGAACAAGAGGGTCGGCTCGCAGAAGCGACGACGTTTGGCTACTGGACCTTCAATGGCAAAGTACCGGGGCCGTTCGTTCGCGTTCGGGTCGGTGATACCGTTGACGTCCATCTGAAAAATTCCGCCGACAGCAATATGATCCACTCGGTGGATTTCCATGCGGCAACCGGACCCGGCGGAGGTGCTGCGGCTCTGCAGGTCGATCCCGGAGGCGAAAAGTCGATGACGTTCAAGGCCCTTATTCCCGGCCTTTACGTTTATCACTGCGCGACGCCGATGGTCGCCGAACACATTGCCAACGGCATGTATGGATTGATCCTGGTCGAGCCCGAAGCGGGCCTCCCCCCGGTCGACCACGAATTTTACGTCATGCAGGGCGAAATTTATACGGAGGCCGCTTTCGGCCAACACGGAAGCCAAGAGTTTAGCGTTGAGAAGCTCCTGAATGAGCGACCCGAGTATTTCGTCTTCAATGGCTCGGTGGGCGCAATTTCGAAACTGCATCCTCTGCATGCCAAGGTCGGTGAAACCGTACGACTGTTTTTCGGCGTGGGCGGACCCAATTTCACATCGTCTTTTCACGTGATCGGTGAGATTTTCGACAAGGTCTACAATCTGGGAGGTCTGACAAACCCGCCGCTGGAAGGTATCCAGACCGTCACGGTGGCGCCTGGTGGCGCTGTGATCACGGAGTTCAAGCTTCATGTGCCGGGAAATTACACGATCGTCGATCACGCACTGGCTCGCGTGGAACGGGGACTTGCCGGTCTCCTGATCGTCGAGGGCGCTCCCAATCCCGAGATTTACAACGGGACCATGACGCCCGGCATGGGACATTGAGAACTCAGGGGCCGGCTTTTGCGAGCCTCGAAGGATGAGGATTTGGGGTACGAGGCCGTTGTTCGAGACGCGCACGAAGAAGCTCGTCGCCGCCAAGCACGAGGCGCGTCTCAACGTGTTACTGGGGTCCGCCAACCGCGCCGCGTTGCTGGCGATGCTGGCCAAGATCGCGCGAGAGTTCTAGATCGCGCGATCAGGCCGCGACAATGCGGCCTAAAGCCTTCCGCGACTCGCCGCGCCCCGAGAGGAACAGCCGCTCTATCTCTTGTGCGGGGAGCGGCCGGCTGAACAGGTATCCCTGCATCTCGGTGCAGCCTTCGGATGTAATCCTGTCGAGCTGTTCCCTGGTTTCGACGCCTTCGGCAGTGGCGGTCATGCCCATTCCGTTCGCGAGCGCCGCGACCGCGCGCACGATATTGAGCGAGCCGGCGTTTTCCGTGATGTCCTTGACGAACGATCGGTCGATCTTGATCTTGTCGAATGGAAAACACTGAAGATAGGTGAGCGAGGAATAGCCGGTGCCGAAATCATCCATGGCGATCCGAATACCAAGCGCTCGCAACTGGTGAAGAACGGCAAGTGTCGTTTCCCTGTTCTGCAGCAGAACTGTCTCGGTAATCTCGATCTCCAGCCGGGTTGGGTGCAGGCCAGAGGCGGCGAGTGCGCCAACGATGACCTGCATCAGGCCGGGGCCGCGGAATTGAGCCGCCGAAATATTGACGGCGACGTGGAGATCTCCTGGCCATTGGGCTGCCGTGGCACAGGCTTGCCTGATGACCCACTCCCCCATCGGCACGATAAAGCCGATCTCTTCGGCCAACGGAATGAATGCGGCCGGAGCGATCAGTCCTTTTTCCGGATGATTCCAGCGAATCAGGGCCTCGAATCCGCTGATTTCGTTGCTGGCGAGGTTTACCACCGGCTGGTAGTAGAGTTCGAACTCGCCGGCAGGCAGCGCCTTGCGCAAATCCCGTTCCATGATGCGACGGGTCTGCATTTGCAGGTCCATCGCGGGTTCGAAGAAGCGGAATGTGCCGCGCCCATCGCCTTTGGCGCGGTACAGCGCGAGGTCCGCATTCCGCAGCAGCTTGTCGGGTCGCAACCCGTCGCCCGGACCGACCGCAATGCCGATGCTGGCGCCGATGACGGCCTGATGGCCGTCGATGTCAAAGGGCTCGCTGATCAGCCCGATGATGCGTTGCGCCAGAGCGGTCGCATCGGCGGGGTCTGCGATCGGGGCCTGCACGATGACGAATTCATCCCCGCCCATCCGTGCGATGGTGTCGGTCTCGCGGACTATCCCGCGCAAGCGGTCGGCGACGATTTTCAGGAGCTTGTCGCCGGCGGGGTGGCCAAACGTATCGTTCACAGCCTTGAACTGATCGAGATCAAGGTGGTGAACCGCAACCATTTGCTCGCGATGAATCCGGCTGCCTAACGCCCGTTCGAGCCGCTCGTTCAGCAAAACGCGATTGGCGAGATCGGTAAGCGAGTCGTGATGGGCCATATATTCGATCTTGACCTCGGATCGCCGCTGCTCGGTGATGTCTTCATGCGTGGCAACCCAGCCGCCATCGGGCATCGGCCGGTGACGAATCTTGAAAGTGTGCCCGTTGCGCAGCTCGACAATGCTATCCGTCGGCTCGGCGGATATCGCGACCTTGGTGCGCCAGTGCAGGTATTCCTCCCTCGACATCGCCGGAAAGCTTCCCACTTCGAAACGCAAGTCGACAATTTCGGTCAGCGGGGTGCCGGGTCCAATGCGGTCGCGCGGCAAATCGTACATGTCGACGTAGCGTTCGTTGCACACGATCAGTCGATGGGCGGCGTCGAAAAAGCACAGTCCCTGCGACATGTTGTTGATCGCGGTATCGAATTGCAGGTTGCGGACACGCAGGCTCTCTTCCTGTTCCCTGCCAAGCTCGTACTGCGCTTTCAGGCGAGCGTTGATTTCCTCACGCGCGGTGATGTCCTCGTGGGTGGCCATGCCGCCGCCGTCCGGCATCGGATAAACCGTAAAGGAAATGATCCGGCCATCGGTGAATTGAAGCACGGTCGTGCCTGCAACGACGGCGTTTCCAGCGCGTTTCTGGCTGTACTCGGAGGGTTTTGAAAGCACCTTAAATCCCAAATTCAAGCGGTGCTGGATCAGTTCGCTAACGGGAGTCCCGGGCTTTACCCGCCCGGCGGAGAGCCCATAGATTTCCGCGTACCGCTTGTTGCAGAACACGACCTTGCCCTTGCTGTCGAAGATGATCAGTCCCAGCGACAGATTGTGGATAGCCTGTCCGAGCAGCGAGGGCGAAGCCGGCTCCGGACTGATGGTACGCTCTGCAGAATCGACCATTTGGCGTCCCTCTACCGCCATGTTGCGGCGCTCCGATAATAGATAATAGGGAGCGTCCGATTAGAGGACCAAGCTGGTGAAAGGCATCTTTGAGATGCCCGTGTTTCGGCAGGTTCCGTGGAGTTCGCTTAACAAGGAGTTAATATCTTTGGCTTTCGGGACCGGCTGGTTGGCAATAGCGGGCGCGAGAAAGCTCGTCGCCGCCAAGCGCGAAGCGCGTCTCAACGCGTCGTCGGGCCCGCTAACCGTGCCGTCACTGCTGGGAGTTTAACGATTTTCGCCGTCATCCCCGCGTAACGGCGAAGCCGTTACGCGGGGATGACGGCGGTAGGTGTGGCGGGTGCTCTACCCCCCATCGACCAAAATCACCCTGATATCGTTGACGTTGGTCAGTGTCGGACCGCTCAGCAAGAGATCGCCGGTCGCGGCGAAGAAGGCCGTGGCGTCGTTGTTGTCGAGGTAGGCTGTTGCGTCGAGGCCAAGCGATTTCATCCTGGCAAAAGTGCTTTGATCGATCATGGCGCCTGCCGGATCGGCCGCGCTGCCCGCGCCGCCGTCCGCGCCGTCGGTATCTGCCGCCAGCGCCGAAATACCCGAGGTGCTCTTGAGCAGGCCGGCCAGCGCCAGCGCATATTCCTGGTTGGGGCCGCCGCGCCCGTTGCCGCGCACGGTCACGGTGAGTTCGCCGCCCGACAGGATCGCCACCCGCTTTCCCTTCGCGCGCGCCTGTAGCGCCAGTTGCGCATGGTCGGCAGCGACGCTGCGGGCCTCGCCTTCGAGGTCGGCGCCGAGATCGGCGATTTCGTATCCGGCGTCGCTTGCCACTTTGATCGCGGCATCGAGCGATGCCTTCGGCCGCGCGATCAGCTCGAATCGCGCGCGTGCGAAAGCGGAATCGCCGGGCTTGCAGCTCTCGTTATTGTCGTCGTCGAGCGCGCGGCGGATGGCGTCGTCGACCTTAAGGCCGTATTTGGCAACGATGGCGCGCGCGTCGGCCAGCGTCGTCGGATCCGGCACCGTCGGTCCCGATGCGATCGCGGACGGATCGTCGCGCGGAACGTCCGATATCGCCAGTGTCACGATTTCGGCCGGCTTCCCGGCGCGTGCGAGCCGGCCGCCCTTGATCCGCGACAAATGCTTGCGAACGGTATTGACCTCGCCGATCGGCGCGCCCGAGCGCAACAGCGCCCGGGTCACCTGTTGTTTCTGCGCGAACGACACGCCCTCAGCCGGCGCGATCCAGTTCGCGGAGCCGCCGCCCGACAACAGCACCAGCAGGAGATCGTCGGCGGTCGCGCCCTCGGCCAGCCGCAGGCTTTCCTCCGCGCCTTTGAGACCAGCGTCGTCGGGCACGGGATGGCCGGCTTCGATCACCTTGATGCGCCGTGTCGGCACGCCATGGCCATGGCGGGTGGTCGCGATCCCCGACAGGCGGGCCGGGTCCAGTTCCAGCGCATCGAGATAATGCCGCTCGGCCGCCGCGGCCATCGCTGCCGCGGCCTTGCCGGCGGCTAGGCAGATCACCCGGCCTTTCGGCACCGGGCGCAAATGCGCGGGCAGCACGACATCGGGATGCGCGGCGGCGACGGCGGCATCGAAGATCGCGCGCAGGAGAGGACGTTTGTCGGTCATTGCGTCACAGAATTGGCTTCACCGGATTTCAGAGGGGACACATGTGCCGCCGGTTATCCATCCGATTGCTGCAAAAGAAAACCCCCGCAGCGATGCTGCGGGGGTTGCGTGAGCACGCAAGGGCCGCTCAAAGCGACGGCGAGGCGTCAGCCCCCGACGTCGCCGCTGATGATGTCGCCGAACAGCTCCCACTTCTCGCCCTTGAACTTCATCAGCTGAAGCTGGCTGATCGGGGCGAAATCGGTCGGTGAGGTGTTGATCTTGATGCCGGGCAGCAGGACCTCGGTGCGGAAATCCCTCAGGCTGGCGGCCTGCTTCATGACGTTCTCGCGGGTGAGGTTGTCGCCGCATTTCTTGAGCACCTCGACGAGGGTCTGGGCGACGCCGTAGCCGACCACCACCGAGCCGTCGAGCTTGTTGCCCTCCGGAAAGTCCTTGGCAAGAAAGTCGAGGAACTGCTTCATCCCGGGGTCATTGTCCCACTGCGGATCGGAAACGTCCTTCAGGTACGCCGCGGAAATAATACCTTGCGAATTCTCATAGCCGGCCGGCTTGATCACGCTGCCGACCGACGCCGAGACGTTGTTGAGAAGATGGAGCGGCTTCCATCCGATCTCGGCCATCTTCTTGATCGCCTGCGCCGCGAATTTCGGCGTCGTGACATTGAAGAACACGTCCGCGTCGGTCGATTTGAACTTGACGATGTGGTTGTCGATGGTGGGTTCGGTGGTCTCGAAGCTTTCCTCCATGATGATCATCGAGGCGGCCTTGGCGCCGAGGCCGTCCCTCAGGCCCTTGACGTAATCTTTTCCATAGTCGTCGTTCTGATAGAGGATCGCGATCTTGGCGTTGGGTTTTTCCTTGAGCAGATACTTCGCATAAATGCGAGCCTCGCTCTGATAGTTGGGCTGCCAGCCCATGGTCCAGGGAAAGTCCTTGGGATCGTTCCATTTGGTGGCACCGGTGGCCACGAACAGCTGCGGCACCTTCTTAGCATTCATGTATTTTTGAATCGCCGAATTCGGCGGCGTGCCGAGCGAATTGAAGATGAACAGCACCTCGTCGCTCTCCACCAGCTTGCGGGCCTGCTCGACCGTCTTCGGCGGGCTGTAACCGTCGTCATAGCTGATGAAATTGATCTTGCGGCCATTGATGCCGCCGGCATCGTTGATCTTCTTGAAGTAAGCGGCTTCGGTCTTGCCGATCACGCCGTAGGCGGAGGCAGGGCCGCTATAGGGCATGATGTTGCCGATCTTGATTTCGGTATCGGTGGCACCGGTGTCGTATTTTTTTTGAGCGAGCGCGCCGCTGCTCGACGCCGCGAGGATAACGAACGCGGCCGATGCAATCGCGAGTCTGCTGGTGGCAACAGGCATTCCGGATCTCCCATTTTTATGGTGTTTGTGGATGCGTCATGTTGTTTTGGTGATTGAAAAATTCTGATGGCGCGGGGGAATTGAATACCATTTGGCGCTGGCCATCAAGAAAAAGCCCCTGCGACAAGGCCGCAGGGGCTGCTCCTTTAGTAGTCATTCGGCAGCAGCCGGTCGAGCCGGCGGCGCGTCAGCCGCCGACGTCGCCGCTGATGATCTCGCCGAACAGATCCCACTTATCGCCGTTGAACTTCATCAACTGAAGCTGGGAGATCGGGGCGAAGTTGGTGGCGCTGGTATTGACCTTGATGCCCGGCACCAGCCCGCCCAGCTCAAGTCCCTTGATGCTGGCGGCCTGCTTCATGATGTTCTCGCGCGTGAGATTGTCGCCGCAGGCCTTCAGCACGTGCACCAGACCTTGTGCGACGGTGTAGGCGTACATCACCGACGCATCGGCGCGATTAGCCTCGGGATAGTACTTGTCGAGGAATTCGTTCCACGCCTTCATTCCCGCATCGTTCTTCCATTGCGGATCCGTGGGGTCCTTGAGGTAGGTCGATGAGATGATGCCCTGGGCGTTTTGCGGACCAGCGGGCTGGATCACGCTGCCGATCGAGGCGCTGACGTTGTTAAGCAAGTGAAGCTGCTTCCACTCGATTTCCGCAATTTTCTTGATCGCCTGCGCGGCAAACTTCGGCGTGGTAACGTTGAAGAACACATCGGCGCCGGTCGATTTCAGCTTGACGATATGCGAGTCGATCGTGGGCTCGGTGGTTTCGTAGCTTTCCTCGGCGACGATCATCGAGGCTGCCTTGGCGCCGAGACCATCCTTCAGGCCCTTGACGTAGTCTTTGCCGTAATCGTCGTTCTGATAGAGTATGGCGATCTTGGCGTTGGGCTTTTCCTTGAGGATGTACTTCGCGTAGATGCGGGATTCGCTCTGATAGTTGGGCTGCCAGCCCATGGTCCAGGGAAAGTCCTTCGGATCGTTCCACTTGGTGGCGCCGGTGGCGACGAACAGCTGCGGCACCTTCTTCGAGTTCATGTATTTCTGGATCGCCGAGTTCGGCGGGGTGCCCAGCGGATTGAAAACGATGAGCACCTCGTCGCTCTCCACCAGCTTGCGCGCCTGCTCGACTGTTTTCGGCGGGCTGTAGCCGTCGTCATAGCTGATGAAATTGATCTTGCGGCCGTTGATGCCGCCCTCGGCATTGACCTTGTTGAAGTAGGCCTGTTCGGTCTTGCCGATCACGCCGTAAGCGGAAGCCGGACCGCTATAGGGCATGATGTTGCCAATCTTGATTTCGGTGTCGGTGGCGCCGGTATCGTATTTTTTTTGCGCCAGCGCGCCGCTGCTGGTTGCGGCAAGCACTGCGAGGGCAGCCGAAAAGGCCCCCAATCGCAACGGGTTAGCAGGCATTTTGATCTCCCTGTTCTGGTTGAACGCGTCAATTTTCTTGATCAGAAGCGCTTTTTGGCTCCTGTCCGCATTGAATACCTTCTACGACTGCCCATCAAGAAAAAGCCCCTGCGAAAGAGTCGCAGGGGCTGCTGCATCGGTCGTCAGCGGGCCCGACCGGCCGGTCGGCCCGGCGTCAGCCACCCACCTCGGCGCTGATGATATCGCCGAACAGATGCCAGGTTTCGCCCTGGAGCTTTTGCAGCCGCAGTTGCTCGATCGGAGCAAAGTCGGTCGCGCTTGTCGTGACCTTGATGCCCGGCAGCAAGCCGCCGAGTTCCAGGCCCTTGATGCTGGCCGCCTGCTTCATGACGTTTTCGCGTGTCAGATTGTCACCGCACTGCTTCAGCACATGCACCATGGTCTGCGCGACACTGTAGCCGTAGACCACGAACGCGTCGTTCCGGTTTGCTTCGGGATAGTATTTGTCGAGGAAAGCGTTGAAGGTCTTCATTCCTGCATCGTCCTTCCACTGCGGATCGGTCGGATCCTTGATGTAGGCCGATGAAATGATGTTCTGCGCGGCGTCGAACCCGGCGGGTTTGATCGTGGCGCCGATCGAACTCGAAACGCTATTCAGAAAGTGAAGCGGCTTCCATTCGATTTCGGCCGACTTCTTGATCGCCTGCGCCGCGAACTTCGGAATCGTAATGTTGACGAATACGTCGGCGCCGCTCGACTTCAGCCTGACGATCTCCGAATCTATGGTGGGCTGCGTGGTTTCGTAGCTTTGTTCGGCAACGATCATCGAGGCTGCCTTGGTGCCAAGACCGTCTTTCAGGCCTTTCAGGTAGTCCTTGCCGTAGTCGTCGTTCTGGTAGAGCACGGCGATCTTGGCGTTGGGTATATTCTTGAGAATGTACTTCGCGTAAATTTGCGTTTCGCTCTGGTAACTGGGCTGCCAGCCCATGGTCCACGGAAATTCCCGGGGGTCATTCCACTTGGTGGCGCCGGTAGCGACAAACAATTGCGGCACCTTCTTCGCATTCATGTATTTCTGGATCGCCGAATTCGGCGGCGTGCCCAGTGAATTGAAGATCAACAGCACCTCATCGCTTTCCACCAGCTTGCGGGCCTGCTCGACGGTCTTGGGCGGGCTGTAGCCGTCGTCGTAGGAAATGAAGTTGATCTTGCGGCCGTTGATACCGCCCTCGGCGTTGATCTTCTTGAAGTAGGCTTCCTCGGTCTTGCCGATCACGCCGTAAGAGGACGCGGGTCCGCTGTAGGGCATGATGTTGCCGATCTTGATTTCGGTATCGGTGGCGCCGACGTCGTATTTCTTTTGCGCTAGCGCGCCGCTGCTGGCTGCGGCAAGCACTGCGAGGGCAGCCGAAAAGGCCCCCAATCGCAATTGGATAGCAGGCATTTTGATCTCCCTGGATCGCGGTTGAATGTGTGTTTTTTATTGGAAGCGCTTGATGGCTCCGCCACGCATTCAATACCCTTCGAGGGTGCCCAGCAAGAAAAAGCCCCCTGCGACGAAGGTTGCAGGGGGCGATATTTAGTCGAACAGTTTCATGTCACGGACCTGTGAACCAGCGCCTTAATTGCTGAGTTCGCCGCTGATGATGTCACCGAACAGGTCCCATTTCTCGCCCTTGAACCGCATCATCTGAAGCTGTTCGATCGGGGCAAAGTCAGTGGCTGACGTGTTGATCTTGACGCCAGGCAGCAAGGTGTCGGGCGTAAAGTCTTTCAGGCTCGCCGCCTGCTTCATGACGTTTTCGCGGGTCAGGTTGTCGCCGCACATCTCGAGCACCTTCACCATGGTCTGGGCGGCACCGTAGCCGTACACGACCGAGCCATCGAGCTTGTTGCCTTCGGGGAAATACTTCTCGAGGAACGCGAAGAATTTCTTCATTCCGGGATCGTTGTCCCACTGCGAGTCGGCGCCGTCCTTGGCATAGGCGGCCGACAGAATGCCTTGCGCATTCTCAAAGCCCGCCGGCTTGATCACGCTGCCGACGGAGGCTGAGACGTTGGAGACGATATGCAGCGGCTTCCATTCGATCTCGGCGAGCTTCTTGATCGCCTGCGCCGCGAATTTCGGGGTGGTGATGCTGATGAAGACGTCGGCGCCGGTGGCTTTCAGCTTGACGATGTGGTTATCGACCGTGGGCTCCGTGGTCTCGTAGCTTTCTTCGGCAATGATCATCGACGCCTTGGCGCCGAGCCCGTCCTTCAGGCCCTTGAGGTAATCTTTGCCGAAATCGTCGTTCTGAAACATGATGGCGATCTTGGCGTCCGGCTTCTCCTTCAACAAATACTTCGCGTAAATCCGCGCTTCGCTCTGATAGCTGGGCTGCCAGCCCATGGTCCACGGAAAATCCTTCGGATCGTTCCACTTGGTGGCGCCGGTGGCGACGAACAGCTGCGGCACCTTCTTGGCGTTGAGATATTTCTGGATCGCCGAGTTCGACGGCGTGCCCAGCGAATTGAAAACCAGCAGCACCTCGTCGCTCTCCACCAGCTTGCGCGCCTGCTCGACGGCCTTCGGCGGGCTGTAGCCATCGTCATAGCTGATGAAATTGATCTTGCGGCCCTTGATGCCGCCCTCGGCGTTGATCTTCTTGAAGTAGGCCTCCTCGGTCTTGCCGATCACGCCGTAGGCGGAAGCCGGACCGCTATAGGGCATGATGTTGCCGATCTTGATTTCGGTGTCGGTGGCACCGGTGTCGTATTTCTTTTGGGCGAGTGCACTGCCGCTCAGGGCAGCGAAAGCGATGACCGCCGTCGAGAACGCGGCGATACGTTGTTTTGGTTTAGAAAGCATGATTTCTCCTCAGTTTTTTAAGTTTTGCCGATTAGTTTCTCTTGAGTTTGCCGATCAGTTGTTGCGCCACGATGGCGACTTGCCTTGCGCCGTGCGGCACAAGGAAGATGACGAGGAACAGAAGGACGCCGAATACGGCGCCGGAAAGGCCCTTTGAAATTCCCTCGGCGATGTTCGGCACGAAAATGATGAAAGCCGAACCCACGATCGATCCGGGCAACCATCCCACGCCGCCGACCACCATGCCGAGAAACAGCGAGATCGCAAGCGTGATGGTGTAACCGTCCGGTGCCACGAACTGCACGGCAATGGCCCCGAGGCCCCCGGCAACGCCGGTGATGCCGGCGCTGACGCCGAACGCCAGCGTCTTGTACAGCGCGACGTCGATGCCCATCGCGGAGGCCGCGATCTCGTTGTCGCGGATGGCCATGAAGGCGCGCCCCGATCGCGACTTCAGCAGATTGACCGAGAAAATATAGATCGCGATCGTGACCGCGAGCGTGAAATAATACAGCCACATGTCCTGCGACATCGGCAGGCCGAACGGCGCATCGGGCTTGGTCACCACCAGGCCCTGCACGCCGCCGGTCCAGTGCTCGAAATATCCGAGCTTCAAAAGCTGCGGCATCGCGGTCGCCAAGGCAAAGGTTGCCAGCGCCAGATAGACGCCGCTCAAACGCAGCGCCGGCTGGCCGAACAGAAATCCAAAACCGAAGCAGACGACGCCGGCGACCGGCAACGTCAGGGCGTAATTCATGCCGGCATGTTCCATCAGGATCGCCGAGGTGTAGGCGCCGACCGCGTAGAACGCGCTCTGACCCAGCGAGAACTGGCCGCTGCCGCCGGTCAGGATGTTCAGCGCCAGGACGGCGAGGGCGTAGATCAGCAGCATCGTCAGCTGGAAGATGATGAAATTCTTCACGAACACGGGCGCCATGATCAGCAACACCAGCATGACCATTGACGCGCCGTAGCCGAGCGTCATCGCCCTCTTGGGAACGGCCTCGACCGCAGGTGCTTCGGTGACGACTTCCTGAACTGCGCTCATGATCAAACTCGCTTCACAATGGGCCGGCCAAACAGGCCGGCGGGTTTGACGACCAATACGGTGACAATCAGCGCCAGCGCGATCGGCAGCTTCAGTTCATTGCCGACGCCGGGGATATAGGTCCCGACGAGGTTCTCGAAGATACCGACCAGGAAGCCGCCGACCACCGCACCGAGCGGGCTGGTCAGGCCGCCGAGCACGGCGGCGGCGAATCCGTAGATCAGCACACCCAACATCATGTTCGGCTCCAGAAACACCACCGGTGCGATCAGCATACCGGCGATGGCGCCGATCGCGGCCGCCATGCCCCAGCCCAGCGCGATCATCCATGACGTGTTGATGCCGACCAATCGCGCCGATTCCGGCAGAGAGGCAGCCGCGCGCATTGCGAGGCCCATTCGCGTAAACCGGAAGAAAAAGAAAAGCAGAAGGAGCAACATCAACGTGACGCCGATCATGCCGGCCTGATGGGTCGAGATCAGCTGGCTGCCGAGAAACGGTGACGATCCAAACGGCGTCGGGAATTGCTTGATGGTGAAGTCCCAGATCAAACCGGCGACGCTGTTGATGATCGCGTACAACGCAATGAAGCCAGCGACGTTGGTCAGGATCGGCGCCTTCGCCAAAGGCTTGAACAGCAGCCGCTCGATGGCGATGCCGCCGGCGAACGAAAATACCAGCGTGATCAGGAACGCCCCCCAATATGGCACGCCCCATTGCATCAGTTGCCAGCAAACAAAGGTCGAGAACATCGCCATTTCGCCTTGGGCGAAATTGAGATGATCGATCGCCTGGTAGATCATGACCACGGCGAGCGCCATGCAGGCATAGATCGCGCCGGTGGCGATGCCGGCCAGGATTTGATTGGTAAAAAGCTCCATGGCCGCGCTCCCTCAATAACCCAGATAGGATTTACGGACGTCTTCGTTGTTCGCGATTTCAGCAGCACTTCCCGACATCACGATGCGCCCGGTTTCGATCACATAGGCCTTGTCGGCAAGTTCCAGCGCCAGCTGCGCGTTCTGCTCCACCACCAGGATGGTGACCCTGTCCTCGCGATTGATCTTGCCGAGGATCTTGAACAGGTCGCGCACGATCAGCGGCGCGAGGCCGAACGACGGCTCGTCCAGCAGCATCAGTCTTGGGCGCAGCATCAGGGCGCGGGCGACCGCGAGCATCTGCTGTTCGCCGCCCGAAAGCGTGCCCGCCTGCTGGGTGTGGCGCTCTTTCAGGACCGGAAAGTGGTCGTACATACGCTCGATGTCGGAAACCACGCCGGCTTTGTCTTTTCGCGTGATCGCGCCAAGCTGAAGGTTCTCTTCCACCGTCATGGTCGTGAACGTGCCGCGGCCTTGCGGTACGTGCGCAATGCCGAGACGGACGATGTTTTCGGTCGAGCGGCCGGTGAGCGAGGCGCCGTCGAATTCGATTGCGCCGGTCGAGCGCACCATGTTGCAGATCGCGCGCAACGTGGTGGTCTTGCCGGCGCCGTTGGCGCCGAGCAGCGTGGTCACGCTTCCCTGATTGAGGGCAAACTCGAGGCCGTGAAGCGCCTGGACCTGGCCGTAATAGGCCCTGAGATCCTTGATGTTGAGCATCGCCGTCATTGGTCCTTGCTCCCCAGATAGGCTTTGATGACATCCGGGTCGGACTGCACCGCGGCCGGCGTTCCCTCGGCGAGCTTGCGGCCGAAATTCAACGCCACCACGTGGTCGGCGATCGACATCACCAGGCCCATGTGATGCTCGACGAGCAGGATGGTCACGTGGCGCTCGTCGCGAATCCGGCGGATGAGATCGCCAAGGACGTGGACTTCTTCGTGGTTGAGGCCGCCGGCGGGCTCGTCGAGCAGCAGGATCTTCGGATCGGCAGCCAGCGCCCGCGCCAGCTCCACTCGCTTCTGGGTGCCGAAAGGCAGGCCGGAAACCGTGACATGGGCGACGTCATCGAGGTTGAGATAGCTGACGATCTCATGGACACGCTCGTTGAGTTCGGCCTCGCCGCGGCGGACCCAGGCCAGTTTCAGCGAGTCGCTGATAATGTCGCTGTTGGTGCGGGAATGGGTGCCGACCCGAACGTTGTCGAGCACCGAAAGGTTGGGAAACAGCGCGACGTTCTGGAAGGTGCGGCCGATGCCGATTTCGGCGATCCGGTGCGGCGGGCGCCTCAGGATGCTCGCGCCTTCCATCAGAATGTCGCCCGCGCTCGGCTGGTAGAGCCGGCTCAGGCAATTGAAGAGGGTGGTCTTGCCGGCGCCGTTCGGCCCGATCAGGCCGAGGATCTGGCCCTGATGCATGTCGAAGGAAACGCCATTCAAGGCGATGATGCCGCCGAACACGACGCTGACGTCGCGGACCGCAAGCAGGGGATGCTGTCCCTGCGCGAGCTGTGCCTGCGTCATTTCGTTTCGCCCGAATGACGCGTCGGGCGGCAATGACCGTGCGAACTTGTTGGCCGGTCACAACGATGAAGGCTACCTGATCCCCTCGACCACACGTGCAACTTTCCCTCCTGTTTTCAACTTTTTGCCTTCTTCTTTTTTTGATTGGGGCGCCGCGCCGCCCAGCGTCGCTTCGATGTTCCTTACCATCGCCACGAGGCGAGGTCCAATATCGCTGCGCAGCCGATCTTCCGTGAAACGGAATGCGGGCGCACCACAATTAAACGCATAAGGACCGGTTCCGTCATTAAGCTTTAGTGCTACGCCGACCGCGTGTATGTCGTCGTGCCAGTCGCCGGCTGAGATTGTAAAGCCGAGTTGCGCTACCGTTTCGCCGGCGCGCTCGATGCCATCGCGCATCTTGGGCCAGCGGCTGCCATAGTGCTCGCGCAGTTCGCGCAATAAAGCGGCACGCTCCTCGCTCGGCAGCGCCCAGATATAGGCCCGTCCCATCGCGGTCGTCGCAATCGGGATCCGCGAGCCGACATCCAGTTGAACGCCCAGCGTCATGCCGCGGCTCTGGCCGAAGTAGATCATGCTGGTGCGGTCGCGGCCGCCGACCGCGACCGCGCCGCCGGTCTCGCGCATCACTTCCTCGCGGAAAGGCTCGGACAAATGCCGAACGCCGAGATTGGCAAGGGCGGCATACCCGAGCGCCATGGCTGAGGGCGCCAGCTGATATTTCTCGAACCGCGGAACCGGTGTAAGGTAACCGAGCTTGGTCAAAGTGTAGGTCAGCCGCGAAACGGTCGGCTTTGGCAAGTTCGTACGGGCCGCGATCTCTTGATTGCCAAGAAGCCCGTCGTTGGGATGGAATGCGCGCAACACATCAAGGCCGCGGGAAAGCGCGACGACGAAGCTGCGATCGGTCGCCACTTTCTTGCCTGGACGCTTCATTACCTGCTGCCGTGCGGACGTCGTTGACAAGGCACGTGCTTCAAAATAACCCTCCGTGTCAAGATGTGGAATTAAATTCCGCAGTGCGAAATTAGTTCAAGAACGGTCACTTAAGGGAGATCAGCGTGAACGAAGTGGTCAAGCTCGAACGTCGTGACGTGGTCGCCACTGTCACGGTCAACAGCCCTCCCGTGAATGCGCTGAGCGCCGCCGTCCGGGGCGGCATTCTGGATTGCATCAAGAGCGCCATCGCCGATCCCGAAGTGAAGGCGATCGTGCTGACCTGCGGCGGCCGCACCTTTATCGCCGGCGCCGACATCACCGAATTCGGCAAGCCGCCGAAGCCGCCCGGCCTGCATGAGGTGCTGACCGTGATGGAGAACTCACCGAAGCCGATCGTTGCCGCCATTCATGGCACGGCGCTCGGCGGCGGTCTCGAGGTCGCGCTCGCCTGCCACTTCCGCGTCGCCACCAAGGACGCAAGGCTCGGCCTGCCAGAGGTGAAGCTCGGCCTGCTGCCGGGCGCCGGCGGTACCCAGCGCCTGCCGCGCGCGGTCGGTCCCGAACTCGCGGTCAAGATGATCGTCGGCGGCGATCCGATCAGCGCCACGGAGGCGCTCAAGAACGGCCTGATCGAGGAGATCGTCGAGGGTCCGGCATCCGGCGGCGAGGCTTTTGCCCGCAAGGTGCTGGCGGAGAAGCGTCCCTTGCGCAAGCTGCGCGACGACGACAGCAAGCTTGCCGCCGCCAAGGCCGACCGCTCGATCTTCACCAACGCGGTCGCGGCCCTGACCAAGAAGGCGCGCGGGCTGGAAGCGCCGTTTGCCGCAGCCGACGCCGTCGGCGCCGCCATCGACCTGCCGTTCGATGAAGGGCTGAAGAAGGAACGCGAGGGTTTTCTCAAGCTGGTATCCAGCGACCAGTCGAAGGCGCAGCGTTACGCCTTCTTCTCCGAGCGCGAGGCCGCCAAGATCGCCGGCGTGCCCGACGGGACAAAACCGCGCAATGTCGATCGGGTCGCCATCATCGGCGCCGGCACCATGGGCGGCGGCATCGCGATGTCATTCGCCAATGCCGGTATCCCGGTGACGCTGATCGAGACCGGCGAAGAGCAGCTCAAGCGCGGCATGGGCGTGATGCAGAAGAATTACGAGGCGACCGCGGCGCGCGGCGGCATTCCAGCGGACGCGCCCGCCAAGCGCATGGGCCTGATCAACGGCGTGGTCGGCATTGAAAACGTCAGGGATGCAGACCTGGTCATCGAAGCCGTGTTCGAGACCATGGCAATCAAGAAAGAGGTCTTCACCGCGCTGGATAAATACGCCAAGCCGGGCGCGGTGCTCGCCAGCAACACCTCCTATCTCAATATCGATGAAATCGCCAAGGTGACAAAACGTCCGCAGGACGTCTTGGGCATGCACTTCTTCAGCCCGGCGAATGTGATGAAGCTGTGCGAGATCGTGCGCGCGGAAAAGACCGCGCCGGATGCGTTGGTAACGGCGGTGGCGGTGGCGCGCCGCATCGCCAAGGTGCCGGCGGTGGTCGGCGTCTGCGACGGTTTTGTCGGCAACCGCATGCTGCACCAGCGCGGCAAGCAGTCGGAGAAATTGCTGTTCGAAGGCGCACTGCCGCAGCAGGTCGATGCGGTGGTGACAAAATTCGGCATGCCGATGGGTCCGTTCGCGATGAGCGATCTCGCCGGCCTCGATATCGGCTGGCGCTCGCGCAAGGATCGCGGCATCAAGTCGGAAATCGCCGATGCGCTGTGCGAAGCCGGACGCTTTGGCCAGAAGACCGGCAAGGGCTATTACAAGTATGAAGGCGGCTCGCGCGCGCCGCTGCCCGATCCGGAAGTCGAGAAACTGATCGACGAGACCCTGCAGCGGCTCGGGCGCAAGCGCCGCGTGGTCAGCGATGACGAAATTCTCGAGCGCATGATGTATCCGATGATCAACGAAGGCGCGCGGATTCTCGAGGAGAAGGTCGCGGCGCGTCCGAGCGATATCGACGTGATCTGGCTCTATGGCTATGGCTGGCCGATCTATCGCGGCGGCCCGATGTTCTACGCCGACCAGGTCGGCCTCAAGCACATCGCCGACCGGCTGTCGTTCTACGCCAGGGAGACCAACGATCCCTCGCTCGAGCCGGCGCCGCTGCTCAAGCGCCTCGCCGCCGAAGGCAAGACGTTTGCGTCGCTGGCGCAGACGGCGAAAGCGGCCTGATGGAATTGGAAATGACGCCCATCCTCGCGCTCAATCTTACCTCTCCCATAGGGAGAGGTCGGATCGGTTTTGCGATCCGGGTGAGGGGTTACGCCCCATCGATAGACCGTACCCCCTCACTCCGACCCTCTCCCCATGGGAGAGGGAGGCTCATCGAACCCTGAGACGCAGAAAATGCATCCCGGCGAGCAATTCTATCCGGAAGGCGTCCATTGGGACGATGCGATCGCGCGCGGGACGCTGCCGGATCTGTTGTCGAAGGCAGCGGTGAAATACGGCGCGCGGCCGGCGATCGAATTCCGCGACCGCCCCATCAGCTATACCGAACTGGAAGCGATGGTCGAGGATGCCGCGTCTTCGTTCCTGCGCGCCGGCTACGGCAAGAACGCCTCGGTGGCGCTGTTCCTCGGCAACTCGCCCGATCATCCCGTCAACTTCTTCGGCGCGCTGAAAGCCGGCGCCCGTATTGTGCATCTTTCCCCGCTCGACGGCGAACGCGCGCTTTCGCATAAATTAAGCGACAGCGGCGCGCGCGTGCTCGTCACCAGCGATCTCGCGGCGCTGTTGCCGACGGCCTTGAAGTTTCTGGAGAAAGGCCTGCTCGATCGGCTGATCGTCTGCGAGGACGACCATTGGGGCGCCGTCGGCAATCCGCACACGCCAATCCCCGATCATCCGGCGATCGTCACCTTCAAGACGTTTGTGCAGGGCGCAACCCGGCCGGCGCAATGGCCCGTCATTTCAGCCGATGACGTTGCGCTGCTGCAATATACCGGCGGCACCACCGGGCTGCCCAAGGGCGCCATGCTCAGCCATGGCAATCTCACCTCGGCAGTATCGATCTATGACGTGTGGGGCAAGGCGGCGCGGGCCAAACGCGACGCCATCGAGCGCGTGATCTGCGTGCTGCCGCTGTTTCATATCTTCGCACTGACCGTGATCCTGCTGCGCAGCCTCGAGCGCGGCGACCTGATCTCGCTGCACCAGCGTTTCGACGTCGAGGCCGTGATGCGCGACATCGAGGTCAAGCGGGCGACCGCGTTTCCCGGCGTTCCGACAATGTGGATCGCGATTGCCAGTCTTCCGGATCTCGAAAGCCGCGATCTGTCATCGCTGGTCAGTTGCGGATCGGGCGGCGCGCCCTTGCCGGTCGAGGTCGCCAGGATTTTCGAGCGCAAGACCAACATGAAGCTCAAGAGCGGCTGGGGCATGACCGAGACCTGTTCGCCCGGCACCGCCCATCCCGACGGCGGACCGGAAAAGCCGGGCTCGATCGGGTTGATGCTACCCGGCATCGAAATGGACGTG
>Ga0207707_10000611_pt1 | contig 35815 bp, 28 predicted proteins | sample KBSC83BmetaG_FD_184336 | JGI IMG/M metagenome (GOLD analysis project Ga0207707, IMG submission 184336) | Corn rhizosphere microbial communities from Kellogg Biological Station, Michigan, USA - KBS C8-3B metaG (SPAdes) (version 2) | ecosystem: Host-associated > Plants > Roots > Rhizosphere ... | reverse complement strand
TCCAGGCAATCTGCAAATGTTCTACGTTGGTAGTGTCGATCTGATGCAGAGAGGAATATTTATTTCCGGTGCTGTTTCCGTTTACCACATCCCAGTTTTGATAAGGATCTGCCGGGTGACAGCTGCTGAAGAAAAAGACCAAAAGCAAAAAAACAGCAGGCGGCAGGGCGATTTTCTTCATGATTTGCGGGGTAATTTGAATAAAGATAAAACTTATTAAAACGAGATCTGTAACAGGAGTTTACAATTTTAGACATATCTGTTTCTTCAGGATGGATCAGCAGCACAGTAGAGCAATACAATGGACTGGCAATTGTATTCCAAAGCTTTTACGGGAAAGATTCTGAAAATCGTGAGGAAAAAGGTATCAATAGTTATCAACTGGTCTTTTTTAAAAACAGATGGTGGATTGCAAATCTTGTTTGGGTGCTTGCTTCCAGGGATGTTCCCATTCCCGGGAAATATTTAACGCATTAAATATCAGCCCTTGATTGCAATAAAAAGACTACTGCTGAATTTCGAACGGTTACCGCCGCAGTCCTTTAAACTGACAGGATTCACCCAGGAATGGAGAGTAGCATAAATGCATGTTGCAATCCCCGGTAGTTGTTGTAGATAAAAATATGTTTAACGGGTGTCTTAGCTTTTCTTTTCGCTGTAATTTCAGGTATCCTGCCGGTTCTCAAGATTTCTGTTGCGAGCCAGAAGCCGAAGGAGGAAGCGGTGCAATATTCTCCTGAAAGATGTTTAAAACGGGCAACCGAAGTTTCTTCGGAAAATAAGGATTCCACCTGCTGATAATATTTCTCCACCCGGGAATCCCCGTTTTCTCCTGTGATCAGCAGATCGATTTTATCCCCCGGGAATCCGTGTCGAAACAGGAATTTTTCGGCGGTTTCTTTTACCAGCAATGCATCCTCCGTATGGATGGTTTGCAGAGCGTTCAGCTTTGCGATGGCGCCCGCCGGTTCGTTGGAGACCAGCATCATCAGCGCACCTTCCCCGGCAATGGTGCCGGCGGAAGTATTTTCAAACAACCGGCTGTTGGAAACAATCTCCTTCCTGAAACAGCCGGCCAGCCGGTCAATATTAAAATTATAGGAAGAGATCTCATCTACCGATCCGACCAGGTAAACATCGTCCGGTTTTTCTTCCAGCAACATCGCGGCGTCGAGCAGGGCGTTTTCAAATGCGAGCCCCCGGTGTGTTTTGGTGCTGTTATAGCGTTTGTTTTTTGTGATCAGGGCAATTTGCGCTGCAGGTGCATTGGATGTGCTGCCCACGAAATTTCCGGGTGTCAGCAGTCCCTCGTTGTATTCAATGATCTGGTTCAGGAACTTTATGCAGTCTTCGATGCCGCCGTTTGCCGTTCCGATGATGATGCCATCGGGTTGGGGAATATCTTTTAACAAAGGCAGCGCCGCACCCACGCTCATTCTGACCGCCTTCCCCATCCTGCGCAACACACCGGGCGGAATATTGGGATAAGCAGGTTCCTGCACCAGCAACTGGTTGGCCCGGGATTCGGTGAGCCGCCCCGCTTCCGGCGTCGTTTGCTGTGGTGAAAAACAACTGGTTTTGTGCACGTAGAGCATGATCAGGCTTTTGAAAAAATAAGGGTCGTACAATTTCCTCCGAATCCAAAGGAATTCGACATCACATGTTGTAATTGCTGTTTGCGGTAACGGGTTACCGGAATAAAATTTGTGGCCGGTATCGGATTCCTGAATTGCAGGGAGGGATATATTTCCTGCTGCAGTAAATTCAATACGGAATAGACCGCCTCCATTGCGCCGGCAGCCCCCAGGGTATGCCCGGTAAAGGATTTCGTGGAAGCAAAGGGTGGAGGTTGGCCGAACAATCGCTGCATGGCGATGCTCTCTGTTTCATCGTTATTCTCGGTGCCGGTTCCGTGTGCATTGATATATCCGATATCCGCCGCTTGTAAGCCGGCCCTTTGCAGGGCTTCCTGCATGCTGAGGAACGGGCCTTCTCCGTCGGCGGAAATGGAGGAAGGATGAAATGCATCATTGCTGTTCCCGAATCCCGCAAATTCAGCATAAACTTTTTTTCCTTTCACGTCTTCTTCTTTTTCCAAAACCAGGAAAGCGGCTCCTTCTCCCAGGTTCAGTCCGTCGCGGTCGCGGTCGAAAGGCGCACAAAGATTCTTTGAAAGAATATTGAGCGCATTAAAGCCGTTGATGGTGAATTTCGCGAGACTATCCGCTCCGCCAACGATGGCTCTTTTGGCAAACCCGTGTTTGATCAGGCGGGCCCCGAATAAAATAGCATTCGCGGAACTGGAACAGGCGGTATTGATCGTGCTGATCTCCCCGAGGATTCCGAATCTTTTCTGTGCAGCCAGGGTTACAGATGCGTAATCGTAAGAGGAAGTATAGGGAGTGCCGGATTCTTTTTCATGCGCATCCCGGAAAATCTCATCGGTGAGACACATGCCCCCTACCGTGGTGGCTCCAACCAGCGCGGTGTCGGGAGAAGTCAGTTGTTCCGGGGTGAGACCGCTGTCTTTTACGGCTTCATCCGCCGCATGCAAAACCAGCAAGCCTGTTCTGGTGATGGTGGGATCGGGGTTTGTAAATAATTTTCTGTTGAGCGCTTCTGTGGAAATCTTGATTTCACCACAGGGTAGTTTACCGGCATAGGCTGTCGGATACAGTTCAAGCTGCGAGATCCCCCCTCGTTCATTCTTCAATGATTCCCGGTTCTCCCCCACCGAATTCCCGATCGCAGTGATCATGCCCATCCCCGTAATCAAAATCCTGCTCAAGATGATCCTTTTACTTGGTTCTGTTCTTCTCGATATAATCTACCATGGTATCCACATTCACCAATACTTTTCTTCCTTCTTTCGGATCCTGGATATTGATGCCGTATTCCCTGGATAACATCACAATGAGTTCTATGGAATCAATCGAATCCAGGCCGAGACCTTCCCCGAACAAGGGCTCATCATCTTTGATGTCTTCGGGTTTTACTGTTGTCAGATTGAGAAATTTGATGATCTGTTCTTTTACCTGTTGCTTTAACTGAGCTGTTTCCATGGTTATATTCAAATTAGGTTTTTCTTCCGTAATCCGTATAAAGTGAGTAGCTGGATGGCGACTGATATAGCCGCTAAAGATAGAATATTCGCTAATACATCTTTCAGTTTTCCCCCTTCCAGAAATAAACCGTAATAAGCTTCCAGCGCCCAGTGCAGCGGGGAAATGCTGAGCAGCCGCTGAAAATTGGCGGGCATCGCAAAGGAAGGAACGAGGAGTCCGCCCAGTGCAGCCAGGATCACGATCGATATGGCCCCGAACCCGTTGGCCTGGTCCGCCGTATTCGAAAAAACACCCACACAAATGGCATAGCTGGCCGCACACCAGCCACAGACCAGGGTAACAAGTATGAGTCCCGGAATATCGCGGGGCAGGTATAGCGTGGGCAGGCCGATATGTTTAAACAATAAATTACCGATGGCAAAGATCAGTGCAGCCTGCAGAAAAGTAACCAGTACATACACGATCTGTTTTGAAAAAAGCGCATGCAGATAACTGGCGGGCATCGTTTTTAACCGGAGAAAACTGCCGCTGTTTTTTTCCCGCACAACGCTGCTCCCCAGGGATACCACAACAAAAAACATGGCGAAAATCGTCCAGGCAGGTACGTTATGCTGGGACGCATTGGGAATTACGCGACTACCGGACATGGTTACCGGAACTTCTGTCACCGGAATCTGACCGAATAAAATCTCTTTTTCCAGGTCGGCTGGTATCTCTTTGCTGTTTACCGCGCTGTATAAATCTTTCACGATGGCTTCGCCCTGGATCACCTGCACAGCACTGTGCAGCGCGCCTTCAATGGAGTTGCGGAAGGACTGCTGCATAACGGGATGATAGTACATGATCAGGGAATCGGGCGCGACTGCACTTACCCTCTTCCCAACAGCCGCGGAGTCCGGATCCTGCAGTGCGCGGGAGGCAATTTCGTTTGCCCTGCTTTGTATGGATGAAGAAAAGCCGGCAGGGATCACCACGGCTACCAGTGCATCCCTGGCATGCATCCGGGCGGAGATTTCCTGGTAGCTGCTGCCTGTATCCGAAGGCAATAATTTAAACAGGCCGATTTTTTCAATGGCTTCCATCAGTCTCTTTCCTTCCGTTCCTTTGTCGAGGTTATAGGCAAGCAGGGAGATTTTATTATTGTTGACGAGTTCGAATGTACTGTTCTGCACACTGGTGATAATGATCACGAGCAGGACCGGCATAAAAAACATCATCGCCAGGCCCAGGCGGTCGCGCATGAGTATTTTCAAGTCCTTGATGATCGTGGCCCTTAATATATGCATATTCAGTCCCTGAATCTTTTTCCGGTGAGCCCGAGAAATAAACCTTCGAGTCCTTCCTGGCGGTGTTCCTCCAGCAAAACACCCAGGTCGTCGTGGGCAATGATCTTTCCGTTGTCCATCAAAGCTATCCGTTCACATAATCCCTCCGCTTCTTCCAGCTGATGGGATGTATAAATCAGGGTGGTTCCCTGCTGGTTTAGTTCTTTAAGATAATGTATGATGGCGTGACGGGATTGCACGTCCACCCCCACCGTTGGTTCATCCAAAAATAAAATCCTTGGCCGGTGCATGACACCGATGGCCAGATTCACCCTGCGTTTCATGCCGCCGGAAAAACTGCGCAGCATGCGATCCCCTACTTCTGTCAGGCCGAGTACTTCCAGCAGTTCTGCCGATCTTTTCCTGATTTCTGCGCGGCTTAATCCGTACCAGGCTCCGAAAAAATCCAGGTTCTCGCGCGGACTCAATTCTGCATAAAAGGAAAAGTCCTGCGGAACAAATCCGAATAATTTATTGAACCGTTTGGAATGATCGCTCATTTCATGACCCAGTAAACGGATGCTTCCCTGCTTATACCGGAGCAGACCGGTCATCAGGTTCATCAACGTTGTTTTTCCTGCGCCATTGGGACCGAATAAACCGAAGCGCTCGCCATCCGCCACTTCCAGGCTGAAGCCGCTGATAAGATTTCCTTCCTGGCCGGGATAGCTGAAGCCGAGATTTTGAATAGCTATGGCAGAGCTGCTCATGCAGGCCATTTTATTTTAGACAGGGCAGTGAAAGCGACTTTTTCAATATCAGCCGATTCATTCAGATAATCGCTCATCAGGTTAAAATCTGCCTGGCTTCCGATGCGGCCTTTATAAATTCCGGCAGCCTGAACCGCCGCAGAACGCCAGATATCGCCCGATTTTGTAAACCGGCCCGAAATTTCCAGCAGCTCATCCACCGGATGATAGGCGAAAGCTTCCTGCAGAAATGCACCGTAAATAAAACGAAAGCCTCCTCCGCCGGTGCCGATCTCTTCCTGCATCCGGACGAGCTGGGCCAGATAGCTGCCGGCTTTCTCCAAACCGAGTTTATCGCGCCATCCGCGTATCTTTTTTGCAGTGTAGCGGATACCCCGGATGCCGATGATATTTCCCGGAACCTTCAGCATGTAGCGGATATTATGTTTTATACCCGACCGGATGGCTTTTCTCATCTGATCATCCGTGACCTGACGTTTTTCCCGGGGATAATACAACTGACCGCGGGGAGCGAAAGCTCCTTTGGCAAAGCGCACTCTCTGCAGTTCATAGCTGCTCAGGGAAGTGGCCATTTCCATGACCGGATCGCTGATCAGATACTGATCATCTTCCTTACCAAAAACAATCAGGTTGTGGGCATTGAAATGAAAGCGGTATTCCTTCGGAAAATACGTGAGATAATATACACCGACCTGGCATCCGACAGGCTGACCGGCCCGGAGAGAATCCATCAGCACTTTTTCCGCTTCCTCCGGCGACCTGAATTTTTTTCTTTCCACCGGAATGTCCAGGGCTTTGCAGGTTCTTTTGAAGATCAGTCCTGGCTGCGTTCTGAAAGCAATGGCCGGCCCGTTATTTACTTTCATGAATGGAATATAAATGAAGAATAACCCGGACCCGATTCCGAAAGCCAGCGGCTCGGTGATCTGGTTTACGCCATGATGCCGGAGCAGGCTCGTGGTTACGCCGTTTTCGCAATGTGCTGCCTGGGTATGCTGAAAATCAAGCTTCATTTTTCTGCATGGTTTTTAACTCGGGAATGCTCACTTCAAAAAGCTTTGCATATTTCTCCAGCTTTGTTTCCGGAAGTTTTTCAAAAACGGAATATTTCAGGTGTTTCTTCACCTGCCATTTCCAGAATCCCGTATAAGCAGCCACAATGGGGATATCCATTACGTTCAACTCCATAAAAAACAACAGGGGGCTGGCTTCTTTATCCAGCACCCGCTGGCGGGCGGTCTCGATACGCTTTCTCACATCCTGCCAGGCCACGTCCAGCGCCGAGGATTTTACTTCCCAGCCGTTGCTGAGCACCGTACTGTACCTGCCGGATTCATCCACCGCATAACAGATCTCATTGGTGATTTTGCCGAGGGCGCCGAGATCCTGGGGGGTTTCTTGTTTTTTCATGAGCAAGCTTTTTTTTCGTTGACGGTTGGCGGATGACGGTTGACGGACTTTATGCGAATCATAAAAATTAATTTTTATCAGATAGCAACACCAGAAGTCCGTCATCTGTCAACCGTCAACCGTCAACAGACCGTCAGCAAAGCATACATATACGAAAACCTCGAACTTTCCGGAACCAGCAGCAAAATCTTTTCACCCTTTTTGAGGTTTTTGCTGCGGAAGACTTCGTCCACCATAAAATAAACCGAACCGGCGCCAACATTGCCCAGGCTGCCCAGGTTGACAACCCACTTTTCGTAGGGAATGGGCGTTCCGTTTTTTTCGAGCTGATCGAAGATCTTTGTCCGGAAGAATTCGCTGGACATATGCGGAAGAAAATAATCCACTTCGGAGGGATCCAACCCCTTATCTTTAAAAAGACTGGTCAGCATCAGGCCGCCAAGCGGTACAATATTCTCGCCGAGCAATTTCACATCCTGTTTGATGCTCATGATGGATTTGGCCTGAATTTCCGCCGGACTGTAATCCAGATAACTTTTCAGTTTCCCGTCCTTCAGCTTCTCTCCTCCCATATACATGCAGGCTTCCCTGATATTCGCGTAGGAAATACCCTCGATCCACTCCACCCGGAGACTAAAGCCCGATTCGTTTTTTTTATCGGACAGCAGAAAAGAAGATGCGCCATCCGATAACATCCATCTTAAAAATTCTTTTTCAAAACCGATATATGGATTTTCCTCTAACTCTTTCAATTTCTTAGCTTCATCCTCGAATATCTCAGATTTAAGTGCAGCTGAAAACCGTTCGGAACCCGTGGCGACCGCCTGATGCGCGCTGCCGGTTTTGATGGACATATACGCGTATTTGAAGGCATGCATTCCGGCGCAGCATACGCCGGAGGGGGAAACCACTTCGATTGACCGGGATTCGGGTAATTCACCGTGTACCATCACCGCGTGCGAGGGCATAATCTGGTCGGGTGAGGAAGTGCCGCAAACCAGCAGGTCGATTGCTTTGATCTGCTCCGGATCATTCCCCAGCATATTCCGGATGGCCTGCGCCGTCATTTCCGCGTTGGTATGGGTGGGTTTCCCTTCCCGGGTCAGCGCGTAAAATCTTCTTTTGATGCCGTTATTTCGGAGAACAATTCTTTTGGATTTGGACGGGGTTTGGCCGATCATTCCCAGGAACTCTTCCATTTCTTCGTTGGATACGGGCTCATTGGGAAAATAGGTCGCTGTTTTTGTAATATAAACCTCGTTAAACTCCATCTTCATTTCCGGATTAATTCACTCCTGAATAATATTGTTTTTGTCTTTTTATTCGCCCGGATAAAAATGGTTTAAAGAAAATGGCATCGACGGTCAGGATTATCGGGGCTGCTATAAATAGCGCAATTAAAAGATAATATTTGAATGCAACAAGCCAGGCAGTTCTTTTTTTGCGCTTCGAAATGATGCCTGCCCACACCTTGAAAATCTTTCTGGCTTTGGATTCGATGAACATCAGCGGATATTTTACTTTCACGCCGCCGGCATCCACCAGTTCTTCCTGCAATCCCTGCCAGTTGCCCAGCTGCAGATGCGGAACCACAATCTCCCCAAAGGATTTTGTATGCAGGATGTCCGCATCAGATACGCCTGGTTTCGGAAATATATTCAGATAACGATCCTTTTTTCCTTTAAACATCCAGTGGAATATGGTAACGAAACTAACGAAATTGTGATGGCGGTCCACCAGCGCAATATTACCAACCAGTTTTGCTCCAAGATTTCTTAAAGTCGGCTTAATCTTTTCCATGGCACTTATCCACATATTCCGGGCGCCGGTGATCGTGATCACCGGGCTGTTTCTGGCTATCTCTTTGAAGCGCAGGTCATTTAACAGGCTATTGGCCGGAATACTGGGCGAAAGGAACCAGGCCTGGTATCCGAGGATGATCAGGTCGTAGGACGACTCCTTAAAAGAAAATGGCTGCAGCGCTCCGGGCACCTGGTTAACGCAATCAGGCATAACTGCAAAAAATGATTTTCCGGTCCAGGGAAAGGAGTAGGCTGAAGCCGGGTAAATACGTGTCTTTTCCACCGATGCACCGGCATCCAGCAGCGGCTGGATAAAATGATCTATAATATCTTCTAACTGACCGGATTGGGTATAAAATACCGCCAAGACTTTTTTGCCCATTCTGAGGCCGAAGTTAAGAAACCTGCAGCTTTAAAACCTTCGATTTTTTACTGTAATCAGCAATCTGTTTCTGGACTTCCGCCGGGAGTGTCTGATAGGAATTTTCGATGATTTTACTATCCTCCTGCAGATTATCCCTGTACTTCAGGATGGCCGGCGCATTTTCCTGAATTAACAAACGCAGGAAGCGGAATTCAACATTCCCGGGTTCCCTTTTGATGGCGGCTTCCAGTTCACGATGCCCTTCCCGGAAAAGTTTCAGTTTCTGATGCGGACTGCCTCCCAATCCCGCCTTCCGCATCATTAAAGCCCCCTGGAATGCCTGACGGATTTCAGCAGGAGCAGCATTCAATAGTTCCAGCTGTTTATCGATCAGCTGTTTTTTGTTCTGACGCAGGGCAGTATAAAAAGCAGGCCGGTCAATCCGGTCGGCAGACTGCGCAAATCCCATACGGGTCATGAACAAAAAAACAGCGACCAGTGCGAATTTCATTATGCGGGTTTGTTTTGGAAATGTAAAAACTATTTTCGTTGACGGTTGACGGTTGACGGACTTCAAGTGAATTAAAGAGATTAGTAACTATCATGCCGCAGCACCGGAAGTCCGTCAACCGTCAACCGTCAGCCGTCATCCGTCATCCATCAACCCTTTCGCTTATCAACAAACTTCATCGCTTTCCTCCCTTCAGCGGGGAATTGCAATTGCTGAAGTTCCCCGGCTGATGCGTAGCGTATGTGCGGAGTAACCCGCAATTTAGCCTGCAGATAAGCCCTGATCCGGTGATCCGTTTCTTCCGACGGATTAACGGGCAACAAATGCAGCAACACTTCATCTGTTCCGATTTCATTCGAATACACTTCAGCCACAAAATCCACGATATCGTCCATGCCGGTCAGCAGTTCATATAATGCGGGAGCAAATAAGGTCGTGCCCTTGAACTTGATCATCTGTTTTTTTCTTCCGATCACGGGCGACAGGCGCAGGCTGTTCCTGCCGCAGGAACAGGGTTCCCGGTGGGCGATGCAGATGTCGCCGGTTTTATACCGCAGCAACGGCATGCCTTCCACACCCAGTGTGCTGATGGTCACTTCTCCCGGTTCCCCGTCGGGAACGGTCTGGTTCTGCTCGTTGAGCAGTTCCAGAATCACGAGTCCGGGTTGATGATGGCCGCCTCTTCCTGCCGTACATTCTGTAAAGGCTGTCTGCATTTCGGTGGATGCATAAGTGGAATATAATCTAATGTTCCAGCGTTCCGTGATCTTTCTTCCCAATACATTCAGGGAGAAATCAGCCTGCCGGATATTCTCTCCGATGCAAATTGCTTTTTTTACCGTGCTGCTGTTGATATCGATCTTATATTCCGCAGCATACAATAACAGTTTCAGAATAAAGGAAGGAACCGCAACGATGGCTGTTGGCCGAAGCCGGAAAATGGTTTCCCATTGCAGGGAAGGAACGCCTGGTCCCACCCGGATAATGCCGGCGCCCATTTTCCGGATGCCCGAATAATAGGCCATGCCTGCCATAAACTGCCGGTCGAGGGTCAGCATCAGCTGGTAAATATCATCCGGCTGTCCGTCGGCACAACGGAAAGAACCGTATTCATTCAGTGCGAGCCGTTGCAGATCCTTTTCCGTAAGGGCAACTGTTACCGGAGCGCCCAGTGTTCCCGAGGTAGAGTCATATTCGATCAGCTTGCTGCGCGGTACACAAAGGAACTCGTCGTTGTGTAATTGCAGATCTTCTTTCACGGTAACAGGCAGCAGGGAAAGATCTTCCAATCCCCGGATAAGCTTTATGTCAATCTGATTTTCTCTGAATATTTTTTTATACCAGGGAGAATATTCGTTCAGGTACTGCAGCAATTCCTGCAGTTTCATTTCCTGCATCCGCCGGATTTCATCCGGCATCAGATAGGTGGTCGGGTTATTATGCATGATTCCGGTATAGCAACAGGTTATTGTTCATGATTCCAGTATAACAATGGCGCTGGCGTAGGTTTTTAAATGGGAAAGGGAAACATGAATGCTGCGAATCTCCAGTGACTCAAGCGTCTCAGCTGTTTTACCGGAAAGCAGGAGACGCGGTTTTCCGTTCACCTCGTTGACGATTTCGATTTCATGCAACGCCAGACTACTATCCCATCCCCTGCCGATGGCTTTTAAAAAAGCTTCCTTGGCAGCAAAGCGGGCGGCATAATGCTGAAACGGAGATGCTTTGGATTCGCAGTATTCAATTTCCCTTTTTGAAAATACCATTTCCCTGAATCCGGAATCGCGTCCCGCGCTGAAGGCCACCCGTTCCACTTCAATCATATCGATGCCGGTTCCGAGGATCATGTTATTTTATTTTTTCTTCCGCTTTTTTTATCTGATTCCGGATATAGTTCTCTTCTCCTTTGGTGGCGATTACTTTGGTTAATGCCTGACGGTAATAGGCAATAGCCCGGTGGTAATCTTTTCTTTTAAAAAATTCATTACCCGCCAGTTCGTAGGACTGGTAGAAATTCGGATTGCTTTCAATCACACTGTCCGGATCGACCGGATGGCCATCCAGGATTTCCTCCTTGTACTTATGGAACCGGAGAAAGCCCTGGTATTCCGGCGTCAGCAGAAAGGAATCCGCCGGCACATCCAGACTGCTGTCCGATACTTCCCGGTCTGTTTTCATTCCGGCCAGGGAAAATACTTTATTCAGATCGTAACACACAAATTTTCCCAACTGCCAGGGGAAAGTGGAAACCCAGACGAGTCGCTTCTTTGGTTCAAACACAATGGAATGATGCGCAATCAGCTGATCAATGGCTTTTTCATTGCCCAGACCGATATCCGCATTGTTCATGCCCCGCCGGTCACGCAAAATATCCACGGTGCGCTGAACGGTATTCTGCGGGGTTGCATCCAGCAACTGCTGCAGCCGCTGATACCGGTATTCCGAGGCGCTCTCTTTTATCTGTACCTGGTTGGATTTCAGATTTTCCAGCCCCGGGCTCTGAAAATGATTGGCGCAGATGATATAATTTTTGTTGGGATCATAAACAGACATGGAGTCGGGCGTTTTTTCGATGATCACCGCTTTGCCGTCTTCCGCCGATGCGACTAAAAAAGATTCCGACACGAACATCTTCCTTTTTCGTGCAATGGCTTCCGCTTCGGAAATATTTTCCGCATACTGCAGGATCTCGCGCGCAACCAGGGATACCGGCGTGGCAGATCCGGTGGGAATGCTGGATTTTGCAGCATTGATGGTCACCGTTAGTCCCTTGTCGTTCATGCCCGATACCACGCCGATGAATCCGCCCCAGGTTACGGACATGAATTTATGTCCTTCGGAAGGGTGCTCAAAGGCGACAATCTTATTTTCGGAGAAATGATCCCCTACATAGAAATCAAAATTCCTCCCGATAATCATATTGCTGTCGGCCGATTTGCCGCCCCAGGTGCCGAAGGAAGTACAGCCTACCAGCGCAAGGTTTTGCAGGGCATGACCGATATCATGGGCTGCATGATAGTTCAGGATGCGCTGATAGTTGCTGCCGATATAATTGTATTTATCCGATGCAGATGCCGACACCCCATAGATTTCTGCCTTGTATTCCGGCGTGATATATTTATCCAGATCGCGGTTGAACCATCCCACAAAATATTTCAGGAAATGCAGGTAAAATTTAGAGGGGATCATTTTATTGATCTGGTCGTTGAAATACTCTTCCTGTTTCTGCAAAAGTTCTTTGGTCAGTTTCCCGTTCACCACGCCCCGCTCGTAGGGTTTGCCTTCCACATATAATTCGTAGAGTCCCGATGCACTTTTCCGGAACCAGCTGTTTTTTAAACTGTAAAAGCCCGGTGAATTTTCTGTCCTTTGCCAATTCAGGGACGACTGATCAGCAATTTCCGGCGGATTGGTTCTGGAAACGATCAGTATATAGATGATTCCTGCCAGGATCAGCAGGAGCAACACGCCCAGCACCCTTCCCGTTCTTCTTCGCCACCGTTTGCGCTCAGCCATTTTTAATTTTTTCAATGAAATCATTTTTCCCCATCAGCGCCGCTGACGTGATCAGTCCGCTGATGGCCGTTCCCAGTACACCATGCAGATTCAGACTCTGACCGGTAAGGAATAAGTTCGGAATTTTTGTTTTCGGAGAAACCAGTGTGGCAAGCGGATCCTGGTAGTCCTTTACAGCACCATACAAATTACCATCATCATTTCCGATATAATCCCGGTACGACAGGGGTGTGGATGTGTAATATGTTTTCATGCATTTCCGGATTCCGGGAAACCGTTCTTCCACCTTATCCAGCAGCTGCTCCGCTTTCTGCTTCTTGAATGATTCATAATCGCTGCCACGATCAGCTTTCCGGGAAGTAGTGTTGAAACTCGGGACCCAGGGTTTTACTTCTTCGAACCGCATATATGCAAAAATAGTCATCCCGTCGGCAAATTCCCGGGTATGGGATGCCGGAGCCATATAGATGGCATACCCGGACGGCCATTCCGCTGCGGAATAGGTATGCAGGTCCCAGGCAGTTCCTGCTTTATGATAATAGAAATTGTGTTTTACATAGGGATAACAGTTCTTCTCAAATACGATGTTGATGATGAAGGAAGAAATGGTTTGCTGCATATTCTCCAGCCTTTTCCGGGTTACGGACCGGATCAGGGTACTGTCCGTCATCCGGAAGGTTTGTGCAGGAGGAAGATTCGAAATAAACTGATCTGCTTCGATACGGGTTCCGTCCCTCAGCTCCGCATCCATTATGCGGCCGTTTTCTTCGCGGAGCCTGACAACTTCCCGGTTCCGCAGCAGGGTCCCCCCACGGGCATGGATACCCGCAGTTAAGGTTTTTGTAATCTGTGAGCCACCATTTACACATCTCCAGGCGCTTTCCATATAGCTGTTCACAATCAGTGCATGTACATAGAAAGGCGTTTGCTCTCCCACCCCGGCATACAGCATATTGTTTCCGGCCAGCACGGCGCGTAATTTTTCATTTCCGGTCAGCTGCTCCATAAATCTTTTCGCCGAAATGCCCATTACTTCCATTTTCTCCTGCCCCTCTCCTTCCATCCGCAGGCGGTACATCGGGAACCGGTCGCAGATTTCCCTGACTGTTTCGCAGTATTTCCGGATGGCGGTTTCCTCTTCCGGAAAATCGCTGATGAGCTTTTGCACGAAGGCATCATAGCCCTGGGCAATTCCATAAATTTTTTCATCATCCTCCAGCAGGATCCGGTCAAAGACCTCGTCCATCCGCTCCAGTTTCAGATTCTCCAACAGTCCCAGCCATTTGAAAATCTGGTAGAGGTTCTGACCCCTGTCCAGGCCGCCGAGATAATGAACGCCCGCATCAAAAACTACTTTATCCCGTGCATAGATCTGCAGACAGCCTCCGAATTGTTTGTTCTTTTCCACCAGGCAAACGCGATAACCCTCCCTGCTGAGAATATTTCCGCAAACCAGGCCGCCCATGCCGCTTCCGATGATCAGGACATCAAACTTTTCCATATTCTTCCGAATGGGTTATCACAAAGATAATATTGGAAGTATGTTTTGCCGGATCAATGATCCGGCAGTGCATATTTTTACGTGCAGCCATTTCCTGAATGGTTTTACCCGACAGGAAAAAGAGTTGTTCATGCACCGTTTTGTTAAAGGAAAAAAAACGGGTCGAGAAATACTCCGTCAGCTTTGTTCTGCCATGTCTTTCTTCCAGATCCCGGTCTCCGTCCCTTACCAGCATGACGCCGGCAGGATTGAGCCTGTCCATGCATTTTTCCAGCAGCTCCAGTTGTTGTTCCGGCTCCAGGTAATGGAGCACATCCGCCAGGATGAATGCATCCGATGCGTGGGGTTGCATGATGGAAACATCCGCTTCTTCAAAACGGATATTTTCATTGCGGCTGAAACAATGATTGGCCACGGCGATCTTTTCCTCATCATAATCGTAGCCGGTAATATCTCTTCCCGGAGCTGCAAAATGCAGCTGATAGCTCATAAACCCGTACCCGCAGCCGATATCCGATATATGTCCCGCTTTGGGCAGCAGTTCATGAAAGAGCTGATAATTTTTTTCCAGCTTCGTTTTGATTTTTATATACCATTCCAGCACCGGTCCTTTATAGAGATAATTATAAATAAGCTGTTCCCGGAAATAAGCGGGCTGCTCCGCACCGCCTTGCAGTTGTGCATATTGTTCCCGGAAATACTTTCCGATATTTTTTGCCCTTTCTGTATAATTTTCCCCAAAGGATTTGTTACCCGGACTGATCCGGGGAAGATATTTTATGGTTATATGTCCGTCTTTTAGCAGGAAATCCCCTTTGGACATCGTATAAGCCGTTCCATGTATCACTACCGGCAGCAGGTCAAGCTGTAATTTTTCCGCGAGAAAAAAAGCCCCTTTGTGAAATCTTCTGATATGGGCGTCCGGCGTGCGGGTTCCTTCGGGAAACACCACGATGGAGTAGCCGGCCTGCACTTTTTCCTGCAGTTCACTGATGCCGTTTTCAATTCCTTTGGCTACGGGATAATACCCGGCCAGTTTGACCAGCTTTCCAAACAAGGGAGAACTCCAGACCCATTCATTGGTAAGCAGGATCACCTTCGGATGGAGCATCGTCATGATCAGGATGTCGAGGAAGGACTGGTGATTGGCAATCAGCACGGCTGGTTTTAAAAGTTCCTCCTGTTCCGGATTCATGATTTTTTTCTTCACATTCCCCATGATGTAAATAACGGACCAGGTATATGCCGCGAGTATGCGGTGATACAGGGTTTTGGCTTTTTCATTTTTAAACGGATTCCACTTTACTAAAATGAGTCCGCAACCGGTAACAATTAAGCTACCTGCAGCAAAATAGCTGAGGGAGAAAACGGATTTCAACAATCCTGATGCGGTCCAGGGAAACCTGTGCTTTTTCACCCGGTTGCTGATCAGAAAATGAAAGAGGAACGGGATGAGCACCTGTGAAATGATCACCACACTGAGGATGCCGGCGATCGATATCAATGCGATGGATCTTAATGCCGGATGTTTGGCGAATATCAATACGCCGAGTCCGGCGAGCGTCGTAATGGCCGATAGAACGATCGACGATTTGTAGGATGAAAGATTTTTTTTCCCGGTGCGGTATTCCTGGAGCAGTCCGTCCATGATGAACAGACTGTAGTCATCCCCGAGACCAAAAATCAACGCAGACAGTATGATATTGACGATATTGAATTGCAGTCCTGCGATGCCCATGATTCCCAGTATCCATACAAAAGCGATAATCATGGGAATAAAGGAAACCAGGGTCAGTTCTATCCTGCCATACGTAAGCAGCAAAACGAGGAACACCAGGATGGAAGTCATCCAGCCGATCTGGCTGAAATCGGAACTGACAATATTCACCAGTCTGGAGGCAAGCCATTGCCGGTCCGTGACGGTTACCTGCGGATCGTTGGAGAACGCCTTATAAACGGCCTGCTTATCTTCCGGAGAAACTTTCAACAGGGTGACCAGGGAGGTCTGGTTGTTTTTTGAAATGATATAGTCGCCGGCAAATCCATTTTTGAGTAAATCGGTTGCAGAACTATCCAAAGGACTAAATGCTTTGTTCAGCAGTGCGGAAAAAGAAATAAACGCGCGGGAACTGAATTTCAGCGAATCTCCCCAGTGCCGGAGATTCTGCAGCAGCTGGGATTTTTTTTCAGCCGTCCAGTACCGGTTCCATTGCCTGATCCTGGATCTTTGCAGGGAGTCGGAGGTCAGCAGATGAAAAACAGCGGAATTTTTTTTAATGATATTTTGTTCCCGCAGTTTCGTAAGGGTTCCGTCGATGGATTCCTGTTTTTTTAATGCTTCATTCAGATTTTTCCCGTCAGTGACCAGGTAAACGGAGCGCAGACTGTATTCGTTGATTTTATTCAGTGTCGCTTCTGATTTCTTTAAATCCTCCGGCATGAAATTCATGTGCATCATATCCTGGTCAAAACCCACTCTGCCCATTGTAAAAGCAAAGAGGATCGTCAGGATTGCGATCAGGGCCAGGATATATTTATTTCTTTCCGGATGATAATCAGAAAGCCGCATCATCAGCGAATCCCTTTCCGTTTCTTTTTTTCCGGGGGCTTTCGGTTTGGGTGCTGAAATCAGGTGCGGGAGAAAGATCAGGGAACTCAGGGAAGCGCCTACGAGACTGAAAGCGGCAAAGAGACCGAGGTCTTTCAGCATATCCGATTTTACAAACTGAAGACCCAGAAAACCACCGATGGTGGTGAGGGAGCCGATTGTCAGCGGAAAAGCCAGGTCCCCAATTACCCGCCGCATATCGCGGGTATGCCGGAAATGATTGTACACATGCAAAGAATAGTTGATGGCGATGCCCAGCACAATAGAGCCAGCCGCCAGTGCTATCACCGAGATACTTCCTTTGATCAGGTAGATAACAGAAAGCGAAAACAAAGCGCCGAGCAGCACGGGCAGCATGATGATCACCGGTGCCCGCTTCTTTTTAAAATACCAGGCGATAAAGGATACCAGGAAAACCAGCGTGATGCTCAGGGTTAATATCGAGTCTTTTCTCAGCTGCCGTGCATTGCCTTCTGAAACCGCTACCGCGCCGAAATATTCAGCGCGGATTCCCGGAAAATGCTGCTGCTGCAGGCGCCCGATGATATCGTCCATTCCGTTCAGCAGTATTTCATTCTTTCCTGTATTGCCGGGTGGAAAGGCGGGGGAAATAAACAGCAGCATATAGCGGCTGTCTTTTGTTATCACATGGCCTTCGTACAGGCCGAAATTTTCATCGTACTGCAATTGCCTGATCTTTTTAAATGCCAGGGAGCTGAGTCCCACCGGATCCCTGCTGATAAATGATTTGAGCAGCATGCCGGCGGGAGAAGTGAGTGTATGCAGGTCGGTTATCAGCGTCTCCCGCAGCCGGTCCGGCAGCAGCAGGCTATCCATGCTGATATAGTCCGCGGAATCCAGGAAAACAGGCAGGTTCTCCTGCATAATCTGCATCAGCTGCGGGATCAGGCTGTCGTTCAGCTGATTTTTTATCTCGCGTACATACGGGTGATACTGGCTTAGGAGTTTTGCGGTGAGGGAATCCGAAAATGCAGCCAGGGAATCCGGCGATAATTTGCTGCTGTCCTGCAGGGAAACCATCACGACCAGTTTATCGGCAAATTTTGCATTCTGCAACAGATCGCTGAGCTTTTCCGTCTGGCGGTCTTTCGGAAGTATTTTTGAAATATCTTCCTCGGGACGGATCTTTGCAGCAAGCCATCCGGTAAGCAGAAACAGTGCAATGAAAATGCTGAAGCAAACCGTCCGGTTCTTCGCAAAATACTGATAGATATAAAGGAATGGTTTTGCCATTTTACCAGGAAGGGCCGCCGGGTTTCTTCTTAAAAATTTTCAGCAATCCGAATGTAATGATTCCGGCTGCCATTCCACTAATAACTGCAAGTGTAATACTTCCCAGCAGATATTGGCTGAAATTATATTGGCTGAAATTATAACGGATGGCGGATAAGCTCAATGATTTGCTGAAGGAAATATCCCTTGCCGTCTTTGGCATCCACCAGGCGCCGGCCCGGTAACTCGCATAAATAATGAAGGGTATCATAGGCGGGACGCTGATATTGGCAAAGAGCACCACCAGGACCTTATTCAGTTTCAAAATCACGGAAAGAAAAATTGCCACGATCAGCTGAAAACCCCAGATGGGTATAATGCCCATAAAAATACCAAATCCGGCCGAAACAGATTTCCTGGTATCGCTTTGGTGCGGATGCAACAATTCATGCAGCAGCGCTTCCCGCCATTTTTTCTGCCTGGTGAATTTGCGGAAAAAATCACGGGGTTTGATATAAAGAAAAGCAATCAGCACCAGAAAAGTATTCAATATGCTGATGCGGGTGAAATCCCGGAAAGGGCGGAAATGCGAAATGCGCTCCCCCGGAGGCGGATAATAAACCGAAACGGGCACCGGTTTTACCGGGATGCCTTTCCAGGCTGCCCGTACGATCACTTCAATTTCGAATTCATATTTGCGCGTGAAAAAATGCATATCCTTCAGCCGGTACACAGGGTATAGCCGGTACCCCGATTGGGTATCGGGCAGCGCAATACCTGTTTCTACCTTAAACCAGAAATTCGAAAACCGGTTTCCGAAACTGCTTTTTCCCGGCACCTCCGGCTGATCCATATTCCTGGCTCCGATGAAAAGGGTTCCCGGGCTGATTTCCAGCGCCTGCAAAAAAGCCGGCAGGTCGCTGGCAAAATGCTGACCGTCCGAATCGATCGTGATTACGTAGTCGTATCCGAGCGCCAATGCTTTTTTAAATCCCTGGCGCAGGGCGAAACCTTTCCCGCGGTTAGCTGCATAGCTAACCTGTTTTATTTCCGGAAACCCGTTCAGTATTTCAGCGGTCTGGTCTGTTGAACCATCGTTGACGATCAGGATATTTTTTGTAAGGGCGCCGATATCCTGCAACAGAGGTGCCAGCGTTCCCGCATTATTATAGGTAGCCAGCAGCACACAGATCTTCAGTGTATCAAATCCTGGTTCTACATTTTCATAATTAGCCATGAATATTTTCCGGACTGTTGGCCCTACCTCAGCGTGTATCGGGCGGATACGCCAAAATTTCCAAAATAAAAATTACTGTAGTCATAATATTCCGGCGCTGCAATCCGGATCGTCGGCCTCAGGTCCGCTGACAGATTCAGCGGGATGGCGGCGAATTTATAATCGATCCCGCCGGTAGGAAAAATGCCCAGACCGAAACCACGATACTGACTATAGCTGGAAAAGCTGTGATAGCCGATTAAACCGCCTCCGACGAACCATTGCAGACCCTCCACCTGCGCAATCGGAAAATGATATTGGTAGCTGGCTGCCAGGGAAAGATTGGACACATCATAACTTCCATACGCGGGCTTAAAGCCCAGATTCAGTTCCACCGCGCTGGGAGATTCCCCGATAAAGGTCTTGAAAGAAGCGGAAGCCACGTCAGCATACCCGCTTCCGATCCGGAGTCCGATGGCAGTCTGGTATTTACTTTGCGAGAATCCGGATAAAACCGCAATCAAAGCAAATACCAGGATATAAATTGATTTTTTCATCCGTTTCTTTTTAAGGTTAGCTGTTGGGTTAGGTTAATCTAACTGCGAAAGTAGGAAATTTGGCCTTTAGATTGGTTATTGTGGGAATTGGAGATGGCCAAATTTCCGTTGACGGTTGACAGTTGACGGTTGACGGACTTTTTGTGGATGTTTACAATTAAACAAACTCAAATCGATTCAGGAAAGATTCACCTGGGAACGGTCAACCGCCAACCGTCAACCGTCAACCGTCAACTCTTCACCCTCAGCGCCGGCAAACTCTCCGGATAATTCTTTTTCACGAACTCCAGAAGTCCTTCCCGGATATAGCAGCGCAGGTCAAATGCTTCGGAGGAATTATTGGCGCTGGCGAGGGCGCGTACTTCGATGGTTTTGTCCGTTAAGTCTGTTACCTGGATCACTTTGGTTTCTTTGTTCCAGAGCGTTGTTTGTGACAATAGCCTGTCGAGCTCGCTGCGCAGGGAATCTACCGGTACCGTATAGTCGAGATATATAAACACGGTTCCGATCAGGTCGGATCCGGAGCGGGTCCAGTTTTGAAAAGGCTTTTCGATAAAATAATTGATGGGAATAACCAGGTTCCGTTTGTCCCAGATCTTCAACACTACGTAGGTGAGCGTAATTTCATCCACCCTGCCCCACTCGCCTTCCACAATCAGTACATCATCAATCCGGATGGGCTGGGTAAAGGCGATCTGAAATCCGGCCAGGAAACTGGACAAAGATTTCTGTGCTGCAAAACCGATGATGATGCCGCCGACACCGACGCCGGTAAGCAGACTGGCGCCCACTTTCCGGAGGCTGTCAAAGCTCATGAGGATAAAACAGGCGGTAACCACAAAGATCAGGATGACCACCAGTCTCCGGATGAACTGCAACTGGGTACGAATCTTTCGTTCGCGCAGATTATCTCCTTTTTTAATGTCGTAGGTGTGGTATACGTAATCCTCGCCGATGCGGACAATACCCATCAGTAAGCCGGCGAAAGTGATCATGAGCACAACATCTGCAAATTTGTGCAGGTCTGCGTAAGATTTCGGACCCATGCGCATGAGCGGAAGCAAAAGGTACAGCGCCAGTATGGGCAGGTAGAAGCTCAGCGGGCGACTCATCCGGGTAAAAAGAGAGTTCCAGAACGAAAATCCTTTTTCCGGTTTGGTAAAACGATGCACCAGCTGTTTGGCAATAAAACGGCAAAGCAAACCAATCCCGATGGCTAGAATAAAGAGTCCCGTGTTCCAGAAAAAATCCGGAATTTTTTCCATCATATTTCCAATTTTAAGATGACTGGATATTCAGTTTGCGCAAATTAATCATTTTCAAAAACCAGGGCTGCCACCGGAAATTCTTTTAACATCAGTTGAACATCTATTGAATCATCCAGTGCTGTTTGCCTGCCGGTAAAAATATTTTTCCATCTTCCGCGTACACCGGAAACGGCACGAAAATGCATCTTCGGCTGCGCGGCAGGCAAGGGAGCGAGAATGAACAGCCGCCGGTTTTCCAGCCTGCGAAGATAACCAATCAGGTTTTCCGAACTGATAATGGGAAGATACTGACCTTGGCTGAAAAGGTCAGGGAACTGTTTTCTGAAATGCAGGATCCTGCGGATAAGAAAAATTTTTTGTGCTCCGGATGCCTGCCGTGCATTCACAAAATCCAATACGGCATCCGGATTTTCTTCTTCGTTCGAAATAATTTCCTTCAGTAAATTTATTCGTTTATCAAAATTAACCGGTAAGCGGTTATCCGGATCAACCAATGAAAGATCCCATAATTCGGCGCCCTGGTAAATATCGGGAATGCCGGGTGCGGTTAGTTTAATCAGTGTTTGGCTTAGCGAAAAAACAAAAGCCTCCCGGAGGATTGTATTTACAAAGGGCAGGAAAGAAGTCAGAAATTCTCCGGCTGGCGAAAGGATCTGGTTTACAAAATCAAGACATCCTTTTTCATACTCCGCATCGGGCCTTTCCCAGCTGGTTTCATTTTTTTCTTCCCGCAGGGCCCTGGTCAGGTAGTTGTCAAATCTTTTCCGGAACGGGATACTGATCCGGCAGTCTTCCGGGATGGCCCCCACCAACGCCTGATAAATCAGATACTCATCATTTAAAGAAGGACAGCGCTGATTGTTCTGAGTACACAGGAAGGGCTGATTGATCTGTCTCCATTTTCCAACCAGCCCGATCCATTCATCCGCAAACAAGCTGATCAGGTTAATGCGCAGGCGGTTGTCTTCTCCCCGCTTGGTATCATGGGTGGAACTGGCATTCATGCTGAGTGCGGCATGCCGAAGCCGGTTATCCATAAGTTCGTGAAATATTTCCGGGGTAACTGCGGTATGGCCCGGCGAATCACCGACTTCATTGTGACCGATCAGTGCATTGTAATTATAAAACACCGTGTCCTCCGTGCCCTTTGCGGCAAGCGGAGCCGTATACTGCGCCCATCTTTGCAGGAAGTACAGGATTTCGCCGGCCATATCGTCCTGTTCACCGGCTTTAAAAAGAAGCAGCAGCCAGTTCAGCGATTCCCTTAAGTATGGCGCTTTTTCTGCAGCCCGGACAAAGGCCTGCTGTATCCACACCTGATCCTGCGCTGTCAACGGCAGTTGTTCCGGATAGATCCGGTAAACCGGAAATGCTGCCATCAGCACAGCCAGCGCTTCTTTTATTTCGTTGAATGCCGGTGCGGGTTTCCTGACAGCAATCAGCGGGGCCAGCCAGCGAAGAAGATTATTCAGTTCACCGCCCAGGTGAGTTTTTAGAAAAGAATATTTTTTATCGTAAACCAAATCTGCGTACGGTTCATCGAGGATCTGGTTTCGGAACCAGTCAGCCAGTTTTTGTTTTCCGGGATGACAGGTGAGCAACTGATTCACGAATGAAAGGAAGTCGTATCCGGTGGTTCCCTGCACCGGCCATTCGGGAATGGTTTCTTCGTTTTCCTGCAGTATCTTCTCTGAAATCACATACGCATCGGATCCGGTCATTTGCCGCAGTTTCCTGAGATAACCGCCGGGATCCGATAAGCCGTCGACATGATCAATGCGAAACCCCTGTATCAATCCCTGGTTGTACAGCGATAACATCAGTTCGTGCCAGCTATTAAATACCGTTTCATCTTCCATCCGCAAACAGATCAGGCTGTTTACGGCGAAGAAGCGCCGGTAATTCATTTTCGTAAAGCTCGTTTGCCAATCGCATAACTGATAGTGCTGAAAGGACAGAAGTTCTTCCAGTAATCCGGGCTGCTCATTAATGTGCACACAATATTCCAGCGCGACTTCGCGGAGCCGCGGATCGTTCCATACTTCCCCGATAATTCTTTTTCTGAACCGGGGCCATTGCTGCCAGGGCAAAAAAGCAAAATCCCTGGCTTTGGCCGACCAGGCCAGGAGCGGCTGATAGCATCCGGGAATGCTGGCGCAGATCCAGTAATAGGAACTGATGGCTGCAGGGTACTGCTGGTCCTTGTAATAAAGGGAAAATCCATTGCCGGTAAATGCAAGTTTTATCTCGCCCATCCTGAGGCAATCCTGCAGATCGTTTCCAAGAAAGGGAATCATTGGTTTGGTGGATAGTGGATGGTGGATAGTGGACGGTATTTGTTGCGGTGCCGGTTTACCGGTTTTATGGCTGTACACGGGTGCATGCAAGGGATTGCGGAGCAGGTGCTGGGGAATGATGTCGAAGTAAGAATAATATTCCGAACATTCTCCTCTTTCCAGCAGGTCCCAAATCCAGGGGTTTGCGGTGGAATAAGCCATGTGATTGGGAACAATATCCTGTAGCCATCCCATACCGTGCTTCCTCAGGAATGCAGTGATTTCCTCCCACTGTTCCAGGGTTCCGATCTCCGGATTTATTTCCAGCGGATCGATCACATCGTATCCATGTTCACTTCCCGGAACAGCCCGGGTAAGCGGGGACGCATAAATGGTTGAGATACCAAGTTCATACAGATAGGGAAGGATTTCTTTGAGCTGTAAAAAATTGAATCCTTTATGAAGCTGTATCCGGTACGTAGCGGTTGGGATATACATTTTTAGTTTTCATTGAGTTCATAGATGAGTACGGAATAAGGAGGGATGCCCAGGGTTTGACCGGGCTCCCAGACCGGTGCGGCGACCGTTCCGCTGCCCGCCCATTGTATTTCGTTGGAATCCTGAACCCGGCTAAGCTGTTTATCAAATCCGGAGTGAATATAACGGGAGGCATTGGCGTAATTTAAAATGACCAGCACCTGATCCTGTTCAAATTTTCTTTCGAACAGGATCAGTTTGTCGGCCGGGGAATATGCCGTTACGGATATACGTTCTCTGCCCTGCATAGCCTTTCGTGTTTTTCTGAAACTGATCAGGGACTGGTACCAGCGAAGCAGGGCATCGGAATTGGGACTGTTATAGTCCCAGGTCAGCACAGACCTGGAAAAACTTTCTTCGTCGGCCGGGTCCGGGAATTCACCCTCCTGGCGGAAATAAGCAAACTCCTCTTTTCTGCTTTTGCGAACGGATTCCTGCAGAGCCGGGCTGCTGTGATCGGTAAAGAATAAAAACGGATTTTTCTCTCCGTATTCTTCGCCCATGAAAAGCAGCGGAACGTAAGGCGAAAGCAGAACGGTTGCCGCGGCCAGTTTTAATCCCTCAAAAGGAACCAGGGTGGACAGCCTGTCGCCTTTCAGCCGGTTGCCTGTCTGATCGTGATTCTGGTCAAACACCACGAACCGGTCATAGTTGAAAGGCCGCGCATCGGATCCGAATTTCCTTTTCCGGTGAACGGAATAATTTCCATCATACACATAGGTATGGGTAAATGCTTTTACCAGCTGTTCTGTTGCGCCGAAGTCTTCATAATAGCCTGCTCTTTCACCGGTTAGTAAAGCGTGCAGCGCATGATGGAATTCATCAACCCACTGGCCGTCCAGGCCGTAGCCTCCGAACTGCGGATCCTGAATATACCGGATGTCGTTGAGATCGGTTTCGGCAATCAGGATTTTCTCTGATCCTGTTTTTCCCGCTACGGCTGCAGCGCTTTCTTTTAGTTCTTTAACAAAGTGATTTGCACTATAATCCTTAAACGCATGTACGGCATCCAGCCGGAGTCCGTCAATATGAAATTCATCCAGCCACATTTCTGCATTCCGGATGAAATAATTTTTCACGCCGTCGCTCCAGGCATCATCAAAATTGATGGATTCGCCCCAGAAAGTTTTGTACTTATCAGTAAAATAAGGCGCAAAATGCGCGAGGTGATTTCCATCCGGGCCCAGGTGGTTGTATACAACATCCAGTATAACCGCAATGCCTTTACTGTGTGCTTCATTCACGAGATTTTTCAATTCATCTGCACCACCGTAACTGTTCTGAACGGCAAAGGGGAAAACGCCGTCGTAACCCCAGTTTCTTTTGCCGGGAAACTGATTCACCGGCATCAGCTCGATGGTATTTATGCCAAGGTTTTTGAGATAATCCAGTCTGCCCCGGACGCCTTCCAGGTTGTGCTTGTCTGTAAACGTGCCGGTGTGGATTTCATAAATGATCATCGCGGACAACGACAGGCCGGACCAGTCCTGGTCCTTCCAGACAAAGAGATTCCGGTCAATGACCTCGCTGGATCCATGCACGCCATCGGGCTGGCTCAGGGAAGCCGGGTCCGGATAAGGCCCCTCCCCCTCAGGCCGGAAGCGATAACGGGTTCCCGGGATCACCTGAACCTGAAGTTCCCAATACCCATCGTCTTTTTTTGTCATGGGCAGTATACGGTGTTCAGGAGATTCCAAAATGAGGTCCATGTGATTTTTCAACGGCGCCCAACAGGTGAACCTGGTATGCAGGGGTTCATAGAATGCGCCCGGTAGTTCATTCATCAGGATAAATTATTTTTTAGCTTTAGTTAAATTCCTGTGCCAGCGCAAACTGGCTGAATTAGACTATTTTTGACCGGATTCAAAAGCTCCACACAAATTCAGCCCATGCATGGCAGAGTAATGATTTTCGACGATGATACAGATCTCCTGGAAGTTTGTTCGCTTGTACTAACATCAAAACAATACGAGGTAAACGGGTACAGCAAATGCAATGAAATCCTCCGGGAAGTGGAATCATTTTCGCCGGACGTAATCCTGATGGACAATTGGATTCCGGACAGTGGCGGCGTCAAAGCAACGCAGCTCCTTAAAAGCCATGACCGTTTTAAAAGGATCCCGGTCATTTTTTTCAGTGCCAATAGTAATATCGAAGGCCTCGCGCGGGAAGCCGGTGCAGAGTTTTTCCTTCAAAAACCATTTGAAATTGAGGATCTCGAAGAAATTGTTTCGAAAGCCATTCAGGTAAAGCGCATGGCGGGCACAGAAAGCAGGTAACGGATGATTTCCGCCCCCGGCAAAACAGCGTCTGCCTGAATCCGCGAGAGCGCATGCCGGGGCATGTAGTCCACCATGGCGTCGGCGGGATCCTGGATAATACAATATCCGCCGAGGTCTTTGACATGCTGCATGCCCTCCGTGCCATCGTCATTTGCTCCGGACAGAAGAATGGCCGTCAGTTTATTTCCATATACTTCGGCAGCAGAAATAAAGCTCACATCAATGCTGGGCCGGCTGTAGTTTTGTTTTTCTGAATAGTCCAGCGAAAAACTTTTATTTTTCTCAATCAGTACATGAAAGTCTGCCGGTGCAACATATACTATGGACGGACGAATGGTATCTTTTTCTTCCACCTCCATTACCCGCATATTGGATTTGAGCCCGAGTACTTCGTCCAGCAGGGACTCCCCCGAGCTACTCCGGTGCATGACCAGCAGAAGGGGGATGGGAAAGTTCTCAGGAAGGGCCGACAGGATACTGAGCACTACTCCCAGGCTTCCGGATGATCCGCCGATCAGCAATAATTCAGGCCGGGTTATTTGATCTTTCGCCATATTTTTTGTCCGGGCACGGCTATTTTAAAATTAGCATCAATGGATGAAAACTTCAGGGATTCCTTGGTCCCCAGCGCCAGAAAGCCCAGGAGTTCCAGGCTGTTGCTGAATAATTGCAGGACCCTGGATTGGAGGTCCCGGTCAAAATAAATCAGCGTATTCCTGCAAAGGATCAGCTGAAATTCATTGAACGAGGAATCCGAAACGAGGTTATGGGTTGCAAAAATCATTTTCCCGCTCAGGCTGTTATCAAATTTTGCGAGGTTGTAATTCGACGTGTAATAGGTTGAGAAATCTCCTTTACCCCCGGACTGAATATAATTTTCAGAATATTTCCTCATCTGGCTCGCCGGGTATATCCCCTTTCTGGCAATTTCAATCACTTTTGGATTGATATCCGTGGCATAAATCCTGGATTTATGAAAGAGGCCGGCCTCCGTAAGCAGAATGGCCATGGAATAAACCTCTTCTCCTGTTGCGCATCCCGCATGCCAGATCCGGATAAACGGATAAGTAGCCAGTACCGGAATCACTTCCTCCCGCAGGGCCTTATAGAACGCGGGGTCCCGTAACATCTCCGTAACATTTACGGTGAGTTCTTCCACCAGCCGCCGGAAATAATCCGCATCGTTGACAATTTTAAATCGGAATTCAGCAAAACTGGGAAACCGGTCCAGATCGAACAGCCGGTTTATCCTTCTTTTCAGGGATGCTTCAGCATATCCGGTAAAGTCATACCCGTAACGATCGATCAGATCGTTCAATAAAATTTTCAGATCTTCATCCTGTACCGGCATCTTTCAGGTTCTATCGCTCATATAACCAAATGCGTAACAAAGAAATCAGCTGGTCTATATCAACGGGCTTTGAAATATAGTCCGAAGCGCCGGCGCTGATACATTTCTCCCTGTCACCCGCCATTGCCTTGGCGGTAACCGCAATGATGGGGAGGTTCCGGAATGCAGGCATTTGCCGGATCTTCCGGATGCTTTCATAACCATCCATTTCTGGCATCATCATGTCCATCAGAATAATATTGACCCCGGGATTTGCCTGCAGCATCTCCAGCGCCTCTTTTCCGTCGATTGCAGGGATCACTTTCATTTTATGCTGCTCCAGCACTTTTGTCAGGGAGAAAATATTACGCACATCATCATCTGCAATCAGTACCCTGCTATTTCTCAAAACATCGTCCAGCGCGCCGAGTTTTTCCATCGGAGCCGAATCCCGGGGTTTGTTTTTCTGGTCTACGATATGCAGGAAAAGGGATACTTCATCCAATATTCTTTCGTACGAATGGGCGGTTTTGATTACAATGGAATCGGCATACTGACGAATCCGATGCTCTTCCGTTCGCGAAAAGTTCTTTCCGGTAAATAGAATAACCTGAATATTCTCCAAACCTGCGGTGCTTTTCAGGCCCTCCAGTTTTTCGTACCCGGCAGGATCCGGAGTGCTCATATCGAGGATCACGCAATGCGGTTTTTCCTGCAGAAGCAATTGTATACTTTCTTCAACGGTTCCGGCGATTTCAGGCGCTATGCCATGGGTTTCCAGGTAATACCGCAGGGCTTTGGCATGCCTTGTGTTTTCTTCCACGATCAGCACTTTGGAAGCCGTTTCCCCGTTCAGCGTCGATTCGATTTTTTTGAAAATCTCCGGCATTTGTTCAAAGGCCACCGGTTTACTGATGAAATCCACCGCACCCTTTTTCAGGCTTTCTTTTTTCGCTTCGAAGGAAGACATAATATGCACGGGAATATGACGCGTTTTAGGATCGCGCTTGAGTTCTTCCATCACCTCCCACCCGTCCCGAACCGGCAGCTGAATATCCAGCAGGATCCCCCTTGGGTTATAAGTCCGGGCCAGCTGGATGCCGGTATCACCCCGAACTGCTACGATTCCCTTGTAATTCTGTTTCCGGGTAAAATCCAGGAGGGCCTTGGCAAAATAGGTATCATCCTCTACGATGAGGATTACTTTATCATTCTGGCCAATGGATTCCCGGTCGTCCGGAATGTCTTCCGGGATATGCGTCACCGTTAGCCTGGGCTTGGGGAACTCCTGCTGAACGATTGGCGGCCTGTTTATATTACCGGGAGTCGCCGCCGGCTGGGAGAGCTTTTCTTTTTCGGTTAAAAATAAACGGTTAACGGGAAGCCGGAAAGTAAATATGCTTCCCTCGCCTTCGGTGCTCCTTACGCTGAGATCGCCGTTCAGCAATCTGGTAAGTTCCCTGCTGATGGATAATCCGAGGCCGGTTCCCCCGAATTTCCTTTTGGTAGAGCCGTCGGCCTGGTGGAATGCCTCAAAAATCAGAGCCTGTTTATCTTCGGGTATCCCGATTCCGGTATCCCTGACTTCAAAAATGATAAACCGGGGATCATTTGCAGTATCCGGTTTAATATTCAATTCCACGCTTCCTTCGCTGGTAAATTTAAATGCGTTGGAAAGTAAATTCTTAAGCACCTGTTCTACGCGCATCCTGTCGGTCTCGATTTCAGCCGGAACTGAAGGATCTGTATAAATGGTAAAATTGATCTTCTTCTCTTTTGCCAGTGGACTAAAAAGCGATTTGAGGCTCGCAGGGAGTTCCTCCGTTTTAATGAACTCGTATTCGAGCTGCATTCTGCCGGCTTCAATTTTAGAAAGATCCAGAATTTCATCGATGAGTTCCAGCAACCCATTTCCGGAGCTCTGAATCACCTGCGCATATTCTACCTGATCCCTGTTCAGATTCTGGTCTTTGTTTTCCGCCATCAGCCGTGAAAGGAGCAGGATGGAATTCAGCGGAGTCCGGAGTTCATGGGACATATTTGCGAGGAATTCCGATTTGTACCGGGTGCTGGTCGCGAGTTCTTCCGCCTTTTTCTGGATCTCCTGATTGCGGTGTCCGATGAGTTCGTTTTTCTCTTCCAGTAATTTACTGCGTTCTTCCAGTTCCCGGTTAGTCTGCATGAGTTCCTCCTGCTGCACTTTCAGTTCTTCCTCTGAAACCTGGAGTTTTTCTGTCTGCGCTTCCATCTCCGCATTCATCGTTTCCAGTTCGTTGTGCTGTGCCCGGAGTTCTTCGGTCTGTGCCTGTGTTTCCTGCAGCAGTTCCTGGAGACGGATCCGGTTCCGGGCCATATTCAGCACAATGCCGATATTCTCTGCAACATTCCGCAGATATAATTTATCCCGCCGGGTGAAGGGATTCAGGTTGCCGATCTCCACAACCGCAAGCAGTGTATTTTCAAAAAGAACCGGAAAAGCCAGGATGCCGGAGGGCATGATATTTCCGGTTGCATAAGAAACCTGGAGATCACCCTTCGAAACGTCCGTGATTTCAATTTCCTTTTTGTTTTGTGCACATTCTCCGGCAATTCCCTGACCGAAACGGATCTGTTGGCGATTCACGCCCGGATCAAATGCGTAACCGGCTGAAAAATCCAGGGTCTCTTTTTCGGAAACGAAATAAAAAGCGCCGACCGAACTGCCTGTGTAATTTACCATTTCATCCAGCGCCCTGTGCGCCAGATCCCAGACGGAACGTTCTCCGATGAGCAATTCGCCAAGCCGGGCAGTGCCTGTTTGCAGCCATTCATTTTCAGATATATCGTTAAATGCTTTCTCCAGGGAAGCCGTCATTTTATTCAGGGAGCTGGATAAGCTGCCCAGATCATCCTTTTCAACATCATTGATCCTGCCGCTGTAGTCACCGGAGGCAACGGTTTCCGCGATGCTGCGGATAATGTCGATGCGTCGGCTTATATCCCGGTCCTTATCCTCCAGTTCCTGCTGAATCCGTGTTTTTTCATCGATGTCTTTTCTTACCCGGATGAAAAAGACAATGGCAATCAGAATGGCCAGGGCTGAGGCAAGGAGGATAATCAGCGGGGTCAGCCGGGACAAGCTGTCAAACCGCGCGGTCCTTTGGGACAACAGGGCGGTTTCTGTATTCTTCATCAGCAGAGTCGTTGTGAGGATGGAATCCATGAATTCCTTCCCCGACTGAAGATCCGCGACGTTGATCAGGTTGTTGTTCTTTTTTGCATCGATCAGGGTTTCCATTCTGGCAAACCGCCCGTTGATAAATCCCCGTAATTTTTCGCATCGTGCCTGCTCCACGGGATTATCGGCCGTGAGGGCTTTAACGTCTTCCAGGGAACTCAGGGATAGCTCAAAGGCCCCGTGAAACGGATCGAGATATGCGGGATCATTACTGATGATGAAACCGCGCTGAGCCGATTCCGCATCCCGGATAGGCCTCGTCACCTGATCCAGTTCCGCAATCACTTTATAGGTATGACTAACCAGATCCGAGCTGCCGAGCAGGGTCTGAATGCTGATATAGGAAGCCACAGAACTGCCTAAGAGAAGTAATAAAGAAAAACCAAATCCAATGACCAGACTACGGGTTAACGATTGTTTCATTCCATTATATAACGGGTTAATAAATCCAGGCTGCTATTCCGCCGGAATGGAGAAAAAGAAAGTGGATCCTTTTCCGGCCTCGCTTTGCAACCAGCAACTTCCTTTGTGACGCTGAATAATCTCGGAGCAAATATAAAGACCTACACCCAAACCCTGAAAGCGGTGTTCTGACCCTTCAACGCGATAGAATTTACGGAATACTTCAGACTGGCTCTCTTTTGGTATGCCGATCCCGAAATCCTTTACGCCTACGATAAGCATATTTTTTTCCAGGCGCATGTGAATTTCCACTTCCTTCGCTTCCGGAGAATATTTCACGGCATTGGTTAAATAATTGAGCAGCACCTGCTCCAGCCTGGCTTCATCCCCCGTAACTACAATACCGGCTTGCCCTCTTACCGTTATATTGTAATCCGGATGGGTTTGCCTGATCATCTCCGACGCATCACGAACTAACTCGTCAAAATTAAACCGGTTCGCGTTGAATTTCAGTTTACCGTTTTCAATCCGCGAGATATCCAGCAGATCTGTAATAAGGGTATTGAGCTTGTTGATCTGGGTCAGTGTACGATCGACATAGGTTCTGACTTTATTATCCTTGTCCAGTGAACGGTTGAGCAACTGCATGTAGGCTTTCATGCTGGCCAGCGGCGTTTTCAACTCATGGCTGGCAATGCTCATGAATTCGTCCTTTCGCCGGGAAGCGTCCAGGGCTTCCTGCTGGGCTAATTTCCGGTACTCAATTTCTTTCCGCAGGTTGTTTTGGGTCTCGTTCAGTATGCGGGTTTGTTCATATAAACGGTAAAAGGTTTTGACGCGCAGGAGCAGGATGTCCGGATCGACGGGCTTGGTTACGTAATCAATTCCCCCGGAAAGATAACCTTTGGTAATATATTTTTTATCTACGTTAATGGCTGAAAGAAAAATAACCGGGATATTTTTTGTGGCATTATTGCCGGATAAAATTTCTGCCACTTCAAAGCCGTCCATGCCTGGCATCTGTACGTCGAGAATGATCAGTGCGTAGGAATTCTTCAGCACTTTTTTCAGGGCTTCTTCGCCGCTGGCTGCGCTATCTGTTGGGAATGCGTGTAACTCCAGTAAAGTTCTCAGGGTAAAAATGTTTTCGGCTGTGTCATCCACTATCAGAATCATAATTATCGCGACGGTTTTCTGAGTAACGCTATCGATGAACAGGGATGAAAATACGAAAGTCCCGAAATAAATTCAGGACTTTGTATATTTCCCTATCCTAAGACTAATGAATGCAACTGTATTATTTCCTTCAAAGATTTTGCCAGTATTGGAAAACAGGAAAATCTTGAAGGAAATGGATGAATTGTAGAATTTATTTCCCAGAACAGCTTTCCTGTGGAGCAATTTCCTGTGAAAACGGATTCCTTTCAGGCACTGTAAATAACCTTATAGACTTCGGATATATCTACTTCCTGCAGGTAGGGATAGAGCTCGCCGACATCTTCGAAACTCCGGATACAGATGTAGAAATACCGGGTTGTATGGTAGTATATCTCCACGTAAAAATCATTTACCTGGTAAAGGGTAATCCGGTAACAGCCTTCGTTTCTTTCCGCCAGAAATACGCCTTCGGTCGCCAGCACTTCAGTTTTTGCCATTCCATCCATGATATTAAAGTCCCTGATATCCATAACCTGGTTTGAATGTAAGCATGTGGTTTCAGATCTTATATGTCAAATCATATACCGATATTTGAATTCCGGCGTTATTAGTGTTCAATTTCCCATTTCCCAGCTATATGTCCGCTATTGTTCCATCCCTGAGCCATGGTGAATTCTTAAAGGCCGATAAGAATTATGAGAAAGCCGCGCGGGCAGTCAACCTGGTCTATGTTAATGACCAGACACCCGGTATCAGGAGGCTCAAAAAGGGAAAGGGCTTCTCTTATATTCTGGATAACAATAAGCTGAACGATAAGGCCGACCTGAAAAGGATTAAAAAACTGGCGATTCCGCCCGCCTGGACGGAAGTATGGATCTGTGCCCTGGAGAACGGTCATATCCAGGCTACCGGCCTCGATGCCCGCAAAAGAAAACAATACCGGTATCATAGTCTATGGACCCTTATCCGGGGTGAAACGAAATTCCACCGGCTTTACGAATTCGGCAAACTGCTGCCCCGTTTACGGAATCAGCTCGAAAAAGACCTCCGGGTAAAGGAGCTGACACAGGAAAAAGTGCTGGCTACGGTAATCAGTCTTATGGAAAGAACGTATATCCGGATCGGGAACAGCAATTATGAAAAATTATATGGCTCTCACGGCCTGACAACGCTGAAGGACAAACACGTATCCGTTAGCGGGGACAGGATCCGTTTTTCATTCCGGGGCAAAAAAGGGATTCAGCATGATATCACCCTGCGGAACAAACGACTGGCCAAGACTGTTGAGCAGTGCCGCGTAATTCCGGGTAAGGAATTGTTTCAATACTATGACGAAGAGGGAAACCGCAGGCCCGTGGAATCGGGTATGGTGAATGATTATATCAAGGCAGCCATGGGCGCAGATTTCAGCGCCAAGGATTTCCGGACCTGGGCGGGCTCCATACATGCGCTGGACGCCTTGTGTGCATTGCCTCAAACGGAGGAAGAAACCGAAAGAAGAAAAAATGTAGTGGCGGTACTGGATTTTGTAAGCGGGAAACTCGGCAACTCCAGAGCCATCTGCAAAAAATATTATGTTCATCCCGGGCTTGTCAGACTGTATGAAGAAAATAATTTCTCGCAGTATTTGCGTCTGGCCAGTGAAACGGCAAAAGATATGGAAATTGGAGGGCTTACTTCCTCCGAAAAAGTACTGCTTAAAATCCTGAAAGCTTCCTGATGCCGGGTTGCCGCCGGTTTACACCCGTTCAAACTTTAAAATAAAATTGGATCCCTGGTCAAGGCCAGTCTGCACATCTATAGAAGCCTTGTGCGATTGGATGATGTTCAGAGTGGTGGCCAGTCCCAGCCCCAATCCGTTGCGTTTAAAAGTAAAATAAGGTTCGAACAGATGCGGCAGGGTTTCTTTGCTGATCCCGGTACCATTGTCTTTGATGGACACCATATGATGTCCATTCTGACTGGTAACGGAAATACTCAACTCGCCCTGGTTGTCGTTCATTGCCTCGATGGCGTTAATGATAATGTTGGTAAATGCAATTTTAAGCTTGAGGGGATCTGCCAGGATATACGCCGGTTCATTCGGATAGACAACTTTCCAGCTCACTTTCTTCAGCGTAATCCGGTCGATGATGGTGGAAATGGAATCATCGAGTATGCTTTGTAATGCCTTTTTTTCCCGCAGATTTTCGGGTGGCATGGAAGAAGACAATAATAATTCCGTGATGAGGTCATTGATCCTTCTGCTGTTCCGGTTTATTATTTCCAGGTAAACATTTCCGGATTCTTCCACAGTTTCCTGCATCAGCTGATCCACGGACAAATTGATATTGTTCAGGGGATTCCTGACTTCGTGTGCCAGTGCACGGACCAGCCGGTTGGCGGCGCCGAGTTTTTCAGCCTGGAGGGTTGCCTTTTCCGCTCTTTTCAGGTTGGTTATATCCCGGATGATTCCCTGAATGTACAGGTTATCCGATTCATCCATTTCCATAGAAAGGGAAACGGTAACCTGAATCTTTTCCATGCTATGGCTGATGAGTTCTGCTTCCGTATCCTCCACCTCCCCTTCTGATTTCAGCAGTCTGCATATTTCGGCGGCCTTTTCCGGACTCGAAAAGAATTTGGTCAGACTGAGACTGAGTAATTCATCCTTTGAATAGCCCAGGAGCTGGGTGCTGATATAATTGACGTCCTTAAAAACGAGTTGCTGATCGGTAAGAAAAACCGCATCTTTGGATTTCTCGAAAATGCTCCGGAATTTCCTTTCATTGGACCTCAGCGTTTTCAGGGTGCCGGCTCTTTCCAGCGAATAGCGGATGCAGCGTTCCAGTTTTTCTGTATTGAGTTCCAGTTTGATGAGGTAATCAAATGCGCCGGCCTGCATGGCTTCCAGATCAATTTTCTGATTCCCCATTCCGGTTAACAGGATCAGCGGCTGTTCACAATTTGCCTGGAGTGCCTCCTTCATGAGATCCAGGCCCGTTTTCGGACCCAGGTAGTAGTCTATGAAATAAATATCGTATCTGGCTTCCAGAATGGCGTCGTAAGCTTCCTTGTAACGAAAGCACCAGTCAATGACAAATTCCTTCCCCCGGATTTTTTTAATATACTGGCTGGTAATAAAAAAATCCTCTTCATCATCATCAATAATCAGTACACGTATCGGAATGTTTTCTGCGGTCATGGATGGTTAGTGATTTTTCATTTCTTCATAGAGCGTCATCTTATTGTACAGGGTTTTCCTGTCTATTTTTAATAATTGTGCAGCTTTGCTTTTATTGTAATTGGACTCTTTCAATGCCTGCAGGATCATTTCGTACTCGGCATCAATGCTGGCTTCCTTCAGGGAGCTTTCATTGAGACTGGCTTTTCCTGCCGCCGTTTTTTGCTCTGCAATCACAATGGGTGCGGACATTGCAGCCGCCGACAGGTTGGCTGGTGGCTGATCTGCAAACTGAAGTTTACTGTAATTGGAAATTTCAAAAGGAAGTGTCCTGGCTTCGATATAATCGCCTTCGGTAAGCAGC
>Ga0207707_10000608_pt1 | contig 35997 bp, 29 predicted proteins | sample KBSC83BmetaG_FD_184336 | JGI IMG/M metagenome (GOLD analysis project Ga0207707, IMG submission 184336) | Corn rhizosphere microbial communities from Kellogg Biological Station, Michigan, USA - KBS C8-3B metaG (SPAdes) (version 2) | ecosystem: Host-associated > Plants > Roots > Rhizosphere ... | reverse complement strand
AGTGGCAGCATGATCAATACCGGGTTTTTTACCCGCTGGTTTAATTCTTCAACCATTGCCGATGGATCTGTCAGCGGCTTATTTCCAACGGGAACGATTACAGACTACCAACCGTTTTATGTTTCGGCGCCGGTAACAAAACCCACATCCGGCGGTACGATAACCTTATCTTATGTCAATGCATCCGGCAATACGGTGGTTTCCATCCCAGATGCGGCTTTCACCGTGAGTATACGAAAAAACCTGAATTGGTCTGTGACCACCGGAAACGGCCTGGCCGGAGGATCTTATAATCTGGATGTGCAGGGAACCGGGTTCGGGCAAATTGGAAACCTGAATGACCTGCGATTAACCCTGGCAGCCGGCGTGGTGGGATTGGCAGGAACGAATGCGGGTACAGCAGCCAATCCGCAGATCAACAGAACGGGGCTGTCCTTAGCAAACCTGAACAATACTTTCTTTGTGGCTTCCGTAAATCCTGTAAGCTCAACGCTTCCGGTCAGCCTGATTTCCTTTATGGCCACCGCTCTCAACAGCCGGGTAAGGCTGGACTGGGTAACTTCTTCCGAGGTCAATAACGATCATTTTACTATTCAGCGTTCGGTGAATGCAAAAGACTGGGAAGAGATACTTCGGGTCAAAGCTGCTATTAACAGCAATACGGATTCTTATTATACAGGCTATGATGAAAGCCCGCTTAGCGGCACAGCTTATTATCGCCTGAAGCAAACCGATATGGACGGCCAGGAAACCTTTTCTGAAATCAGGAAAACGGGGATGCAGGAATCGCAGGATATCAAAATTTATCCGAACCCCGCAACAGATTATATTCATGTTTCGGTTCCTGGTTCCGCAAAATTATGGATTGAACTGTTCAGCATCAACGGACAAAAGATAAATGTGCCGGTTCTTTATCAGGGAGAGAGCGCTTCCATGTCCGTGTCCGTCATTCCCCCCGGTGTTTATCTGATTCAGATCAGGCGGGGAAGGTCCATTGAAACGAGAAAGCTACTAATCCGGAAATAACCCATCGCAGGCGGCCATTCAGATATCCGGGGTATCGATAATTCAATGTTTTTACTGACCTTTACTACTGGAATTATTTAACGAATAAATTTCCGGGTCATGAGTAAAAAAGATAAACGCATTGACCACTATATTGCCGGCTCGGCAGTATTTGCAAGGCCCATATTGAATCATTTACGGGGGCTCATTGAAACGGCCTGCCCCGAGGCAGAAGAAACGATAAAATGGGGTTTCCCGCATTTTATATTCGACGACCGGATCCTTTGCAGCATGGCTTCCTTTAAGCAGCATTGTTCCTTCGCATTCTGGAAAGCGGATGCCATGACCGACCCGCAGGAGATCCTGGAAAAGGTTGGGAAAACCGCCATGGGCCATCTGGGAAGAATAACCACGCTTTCTGAATTACCGCCCGACCACATGATGAAGGCATATATCAGGGAAGCTGCCCAGTTGATTAAAGAAGGGATTAAATCTCCACCCAAACCAAAGGCAAAATCCGAAAAGCAAGCCCTGGTTATTCCGGATTATTTTAAGAAGGCCCTTTCCGGCAATAAAAAAGCATGGAAGACTTTTGAAGGATTCAGTCCAACCAATAAACGGGACTATGTTGAATGGGTGACGGAAGCAAAAACCGAATCAACGCGCAGCAAACGCCTGGCCACGGCCCTGGAATGGATGTCGGAGGGTAAAATCAGAAACTGGAAATATGTTAAATAATCATTTCGCCGGATATCCTGAAAAATTCTCCGCATCAGGGTCTCCCGCCAAAATCCCGCATAATCCCGGAAGCCCTGATCGGTGAAGCATTTAGCCTGATCATTGTAAAATATATAGAAAGAATGCGGGGTTTCTGGATATATTTCAAGAATTTTGCAGCCAATTTATAAATTATGCAAACGCGCAGGCAGGCCGATACATTATTTGACAAGGTGTGGGATGCACATGTGGTCAGGAAAATTGAAGGTGGACCGGATGTGTTTTTTATCGACCGTCATTTTATTCATGAAGTTACCAGTCCGGTAGCATTTCTCGGGCTGGAAAGCCGTGGTCTTAAAGTCATATTTCCCGAAAAAACTTTTGCAACTGCCGATCATAATACTCCAACTGCCAACCAGCATCTGCCCGTGCGTGATCCCTTATCCGCCAACCAGCTGAAGGCATTGGAATCGAATGCCGCGCGGTATGGCATCTCACACTGGGGCCTGGGCAATCCGAAGAATGGTATCGTGCATGTGGTGGGCCCTGAAAACGGGATCACCCTTCCGGGCATGACGATTGTTTGCGGGGACTCGCATACCTCCACCCATGGCGCATTTGGCGCCATCGCTTTTGGTATCGGCACTTCCGAAGTAGAGATGGTGCTGTCCTCACAATGCATCATGCAGCCCAAGCCAAAGAAAATGCGCATTAAGGTGGATGGTAAATTAGGGAAAGGCGTCACTCCAAAGGATGTCATCCTGTATATCATTTCCCGGCTCACGGCTTCCGGCGCCACCGGCTATTTTGTGGAATATGCCGGAGAAGTATTTGAACAGATGAGCATGGAAGGGCGGATGACAGTTTGTAATATGAGCATTGAAATGGGCGCCCGGGGAGGAATGATCGCGCCGGATGAAACCACATTCAGCTATATCAAAGGCCGTGAAAAAGCTCCTAAAGGAGAAGCCTGGGAGAAAGCGCTGGCCTGGTGGAAAACCTTGAAAACGGATGAGGATGCAGCTTTTGATCTGGAGTACCATTTTAAAGCATCCGATATTGAGCCGATGATCACCTTTGGCACCAATCCGGGAATGGGTGTCGGCATAACGAAAAGCATTCCGGTCGCCAGTGGCACCGGGGGAAATAAAAGCAGCTTCGATAAATCGCTGGCGTATATGGGCTTTCAGGAAGCGGAAAATATGATCGGCAAAAAGGTTGATTATGTGTTTATTGGCAGTTGTACAAACGGAAGAATCGAGGACTTCCGGGCTTTTGCATCCATTGTAAAAGGCCGGAAAAAGGCGGATCATATTACCGCCTGGGTTGTTCCCGGCTCGCATATCGTAGAGCAGCAGATTAAGGAAGAGGGTATCCTGGATATTCTGACGGCGGCAGGATTTGAATTGCGTCAGCCCGGCTGTTCCGCCTGCCTGGCGATGAACGACGATAAAATTCCCGCAGGTAAATATGCGGTCAGCACCAGCAACCGGAATTTTGAAGGAAGGCAGGGGCCGGGCGCCAGGACCATGCTGGCAAGCCCCTTAGCAGCCGCAGCAGCGGCGGTTACCGGTGTCGTTACCGATCCCAGGGAACTGATGGCTTAATGCGTTTCGGTTTACCAGAACAAAAATTAAACGATATTGAAAATTTGAAGAATGGCTTACGATAATTTCACAATACTGAGGAGCCCGGCCGTACCGATGCCGATTGAGAATGTCGATACCGACCAGATCATTCCCGCGCGCTTTTTAAAGGCGACAGAACGGAAGGGATTCGGGGATAATCTTTTCCGCGACTGGCGCTACAACGCCGACGGAACGCCGAAGAAAGATTTTATTTTGAATAACCCGGTTTATTCGGGCACAATACTGGTTGCCGGCCGGAATTTCGGCAGCGGCAGCAGCAGGGAGCATGCTGCCTGGGCCCTGTATGACTATGGTTTTCGATGCGTTATCTCCAGTTTCTTTGCCGATATCTTCCAGAACAATTCCATCAACATCGGTATTTTACCGGCGCAGGTCGGTCCTGAATTTCTGGATAAGATCTTTAGAACCATGGAATCCGATCCGCATACGGAACTGGAAATAAATCTTCCTGAACAAACCATTACGATACTGGCGACAGGAGATAGTGAATCATTTGAGATCAACAGTTACAAGAAAAATAATCTGATGAATGGGTATGACGATATCGATTATCTGCAGGCCATGAAAGCTGATATCCAGTCATTCGCTGCAAACAGCCTCTACTAAAAACAACCCAACCTGTTATGTCAACAGCTCAACGCTACGTTGAAATTATGGATACCACCCTGCGCGACGGTGAGCAAACCAGTGGCGTATCTTTTTCACCTTCTGAGAAATTAACGATCGCACAGCTTTTGTTAACAGAAGTGAAAGTGGACCGCATTGAGATCGCTTCCGCACGTGTGTCGGAAGGCGAGTTTGCCGCCGTAAAATCCATTACGCGGTGGGCAAAGGAAAACGGATACCTGAACCAGGTGGAGGTGTTGACATTTGTCGATGGCGATGTTTCGGTACAGTGGATGCAGAAAGCCGGAGCAAAAGTGATGAACCTGCTCACCAAGGGCTCACTGAATCATTTAATCCATCAGCTGAAGAAAAAGCCGGAACAGCATTTTGCTGAAGTGGCGGCGGTTATAGCGCTGGCAAAGAAGAAGGGAATCGACTGTAATGTATATCTGGAGGACTGGAGCAATGGCATGCGCCATTCCAAAAAATATGTTTTTCAATACCTGGATTTCCTGCAGCATCAGCCGGTAAAAAGGATCATGCTGCCGGATACGCTGGGCATCCTCATTCCCTCCGAGATTCACGAATTTGTAACCGAAACCGTGCAGCGCTATCCTGAAATTCATTTCGACCTGCACACCCATAATGACTATGACCTGGGCACAGCCAACGTGCTGGAATCCGTTATCTGCGGCGCGAAAGGGATTCATCTCACCATCAATGGGATGGGCGAAAGGGCAGGGAATGCGCCACTGGCCAGCGCTATTGCGGTATTGAATGATTTTGTGCCCTCTGTAAAAACAAATGTGGATGAAAAATCTTTGTACCGGGTGAGCAAACTGGTGGAAACCTTTTCCGGCATCCGCATACCCAGCAATAAACCGGTGGTCGGGGAGAATGTATTTACGCAAACGGCCGGTATTCATGCCGACGGCGACAAAAAGAATAAATTGTATTTCAGCGACCTGATGCCGGAGCGGTTTGGACGCCAAAGAAAATATGCGCTGGGCAAAACCAGCGGCAAAGCCAATATTGAAAACAACCTGCAGCAGCTGGGCATACAGCTGCCGGAACCCGATCTGAAAAAAGTCACCCAGCGCATCATTGAACTCGGCGACCGGAAAGAAGTGGTTACGCAGGCGGACCTTCCCTATATCATTTCCGATGTGCTGGATAGTAACCGCATTGAGGAAAAAGTGCGGATAGAAAACTATGCACTGAACCATACAAAAAATTTCAAGCCTTCGGTAATGCTGAGGGCGTCCATAAAAGGAGAACTGTTTGAAGAACATGCAACAGGCGACGGACAATACGATGCTTTCATGAATGCCCTGAAGAAAGTGTATAAGAAAATGAAGCAGGAATTGCCGGCGTTGACGGACTATGCGGTACGCATCCCCCCGGGCGGCAAGAGTGATGCCCTGTGTGAAACCATTATTACCTGGAGTTATAATAACCGGGAATTCAAAACCAGGGGGCTCGACAGCGATCAGACCGTATCGGCCATTAAGGCGACGCAAAAAATGTTGAATTTAATATAGAACCGGGCGGCGGATATTTTTATTTTACAATCAAAAATGGAATGGCAAACAAGCATATTTTAATTGTTCCGGGCGACGGAATCGGACAGGAAGTGACGGCAGTGGGCAAGAAAGTTTTGGACAGGATAGCTGCCCGGTTCAACCACGTTTTTACTTATGATGAAGCGCTGATCGGCCACGTGGCCATTGAAGCAACAGGAAATCCTTTACCGGATGAATCCCTGGAAAAAATGCGCAGATCGGATGCGGTCTTGTTTGGCGCTGTGGGTCATCCGAAATATGATAATGATCCTGCTGCCAAAGTAAGGCCGGAACAGGGTTTGCTGAAAATGCGGAAAGAACTGGGACTCTATGCCAATCTCCGTCCCATTAAATTGTTTGATGAGTTGCTGGGCGCTTCCAGTATCAAACCGGAAATATTAAAGGGCGCCGATATTTTATTCTTCCGCGAGCTGACCGGCGATATTTATTTCGGAGAGAAGGGCAGAAAAAATAATGGCGATACGGCGTTTGACCATGCCGAATACAGCCGGTATGAAGTGGAAAGAATTGCCCGCAAGGCATTTGATGCTGCCCGCACCCGAAAGAAGAAATTGTGTTCCGTGGATAAAGCCAATGTACTTGAAACATCCAGGCTGTGGAGGGAAGTCGTTCAGCAGGTTGCACGGGAATATCCCGATGTGGCAGTGGAACATCAGTTTGTGGATTCCACCGCTATGCTGCTGATCAAAGACCCGCGCCGTTTTGATGTGGTGGTCACTGCCAATCTCTTTGGAGATATCCTCACCGACGAGGCTTCCCAGATTGCAGGATCCATGGGCATGCTGGCTTCCGCCTCGATCGGGGATGGCACGGGGGTCTACGAACCGATTCACGGATCCGCACACGATATTACCGGTAAGGGAATTGCCAATCCTTTGGCTTCCATTTTATCGGCAGCTTTATTGCTGGATATTTCCTTCGGCATGAAAACAGAATCTGAAGCAGTGATCAAGGCTGTTGACAGTGTGCTGAAAGCCGGTTTCCGGACAGGAGATATTGCTGATACGCAAACTGCAAAGGATAAAATTGTGGGCACGGTTGCAATGGGGGAGGAAGTGCTGAAATTTATTTAACTAATATCCGCGTAATTGCCCTCTCCAGCTCCGGTACAGGTCCGGAAGATGCAGGTATTTTATAAACCTCTTATAAAGCTAATCAATTTGTCGGCTTCCGGCTGTTGGAAATTGGTGAGTCCGCCGGCTCCGCGCAGCATATACCAGATGGAGTCTTTTTTTATTACTTCGGTCCTTTTGATGGAATAGTAATCATAGGTGGCGATATCGCCGTTATGTCCTTTTTTCAAAGCTGTCAGCCCCTGTTCCAGGTACCGGAGCTGCTGCAGATTTGCAAATGGCAGCGTATCCAGAACGATTCCGGAAAGCACCTGCTGATCACGGAATTCCAGTGCGTAGGAGGTATCCCGCCTGTCGATGATCCTTTGCAGGTTGATGGGCCAGGGATCCGGCCGCACTTCCAGCACATTACTGGTGGAAGGATAAATCAGTTTAAAGGCTGTGAAGCCTGCAAAAGGAATGATCAGCAGGATGAGAAGTAGTTTTTTCATGAAAATCATGGGATTCCAGGATGTGAATATAAATAGGATTTACAGTTGACAGTACTGGCCGCCCGGCAAATAAGAAACGTGTTTCGGCTCAAACTATTTTGTGGGAAAGGTTAAAGTTATTCGCAAAATTTAGGCATATCAGCAGGAAAAAAGCCATATTCACATTATGATCTAGACATTGACCATCTGTGAAAAGAAATGACCCAGGCTCAGGTATTGAAGTTACGGATATGAATGAAGTTATTTTTGATGCGCGAAATGATTTTCGTGGCTGTATTCCTGGTATATATGAAGTGTTACGCAGACAGGGATTGCTGTATCCCCACCATACTGACAATGAATTTGTGAAATCCTTTCTTGAAAAAGATGAAGGGACATGAATATAAAAATGTAATGTAAACAGGATTCCAATGACACTCAAAGATGAAATCAGGCAGCTTGCAGTCAGCACCCATGATACGGTTGTCGGTTACCGGCGGCATTTGCATGCCCATCCTGAATTGTCGTTTCAGGAAAGGGAAACTGCTGCATTTGTAAAGGGCCGCCTTACTGAAATGAATATTTCCTGGCAAACGATGGCGGGTACCGGCATTGTTGCCACGATAACGGGAGAGAAAGAATCGGGTCAGGTGATTGCCCTGCGGGCAGATATGGACGCTTTACCGATTAAAGAAGCCAACAGGGACGACTATATTTCCCGGAACCCCGGCGTAATGCATGCCTGTGGCCATGATGCGCACATGGCGTCTTTGCTGGGTGTGGCTGCCATACTGCAGGCTGTCAGAGGTCGGTTTGGAGGAACGGTTAAAATGATCTTTCAACCCGGGGAAGAAAAATTGCCGGGAGGGGCAAGCCTTATGATTCAGGAGGGTGTATTAGACAACCATCATCTCTCTGCCGTTGTAGGCCAGCATGTATCACCAGCGGTCGATTCCGGAAAAATAGCCATGCGGCCGGGCCGGTTCATGGCTTCTATGGATGAAATTTTTGTCACCGTTCACGGAAAGGGCGGCCACGGCGCCCAGCCACACCAGAACATAGATCCGGTTATTATCACTGCGCATATTCTCGTTGCCCTGCAACAGATCGTAAGTCGCATGGCCAATCCCATACTCCCGACAGTTTTATCCTTTGGCAAATTAACAGCCAATGGAGCGATCAATGTAATCCCCGACGAGGTATTCCTGGAAGGAACATTTCGAACCCTGGATGAGGACTGGCGCATGGAAGCCCATGAAAGGATGAGAAAAATGGCGGAAGATATCGCGCACGGCATGGGCGGCAGTTGTGAATTCAAAATCGTACGCGGGTATCCTTTCCTGATGAATGAACCAAATCTGACAATGCAGTTGAGGTCGTTTGCCGAGGATTATCTTGGAAAAGAAAATGTGCTCGAAGCTGATATCTGGATGGCAGCAGAGGATTTTGCATGGTATTCGCATTCGGTTGATTCCTGTTTTTATATTTTAGGAGTTGGAAATAAACAGAAAGGAATTGACTCTTCGCTGCATACCGCGACATTTAATATTGATGAGGACGCGCTTGCCCTTAGCACAGGACTGATGGCATACCTTGCCCTTAAAAGGCTTGGAAACTGATTGCCGGACGAACTGACAATTACCGGAAATGGATCCTCCGGAAAGAAATACATGGTATGAGGCAGGACAGAATCTATTTTGAAAAACCAGGGAAGTAATATTCTGTAAATTGTATGCGTAGGAAAAAATCCTGAAATGATCAAGATCGATAACAGCCTGAAGGCGAATCACTTTAAAAACAAGCTAAAACGATTCTGGGAACTTTCCGGAGAAAAGATTCAGCTGATGGAAAGGGACTATGATGCTTCAAAGGGATCACCTGTTTTTACGCTGCGGGGACGTTACACTACCCGGGGATGGACGGAGTGGACGCAGGGGTTTCAATATGGTTCTGCGATTTTGCAGTATGACGCTACCGGCGAGCAGTCCTTTCTGGAATCCGGACGGGGCAGAACGGTAAAAGAAATGGCTCCGCATATCAGTCATACGGGTGTGCATGACCATGGCTTTAACAATATCAGTACCTATGGCAACCTGCTTCGTTTAATGAAAGAAGGCAAAATATCTTACAATGAATGGGAGAAGGATTTTTATGAACTGGCATTAAAGATTTCCGGTGCTGTGCAGGCAGGCAGGTGGACGGAAATCAGGGATGGCGGATTCATTCATTCGTTCAATGGCGGGCATTCACTATTTGTAGATACCATCCGTTCCTGCCGTTCGCTGATGCTTAGTCATAGCCTGGGGCACGTTCTTCAGACGGAGGCTGACAAAAAGATCAGCCTGCTCGAACGCGCTATCCAGCACCTGAAAGCCACTGCGGAATATTCAATATGCTATGGCGAAGGCCGGGATGTTTATGATATAAGGGGGCGCACGGCACACGAAAGTATTTTCAATGTTAAAGACGGTCATTTTCGCTGTCTGAATTCGCAACAGGGATACTCCGGCTTCAGCACCTGGACGAGGGGTCTCGCCTGGGCCATGTGCGGATTTGCAGAAGAACTGGAATGGTTTGATGCCGCAAAGCCGGAAGACAGGACCCTGGCAGAAACAGAAAATATTTTGCCCACGATTATAAAAGCAGCGAGCGCTACCTGTGATTTCTATATTGAAAGTACGCCTGCAGACGGCGTACCTTATTGGGATACCGGCGCACCCGGACTGGAACGACTGGGAGACTTCCTGAATAAAAGAGCCGATCCCTTCAATGATTACGAACCTGTTGACAGTTCGGCAGCCGCCATCGCAGCGCAGGGTTTATTAAGGTTTGGCAACTATCTTGAAAAACATGGAGAAAACGAATCCGGGATGCGTTACCGGCAGGCAGGGCTCACCGTATTAAATACTATTTTAGATGAACCCTATCTGAGCATGGATCCAAAACACCAGGGATTGTTGCTGCATTCCATATATCACCGGCCCAATGGGTGGGATTATATTGCTCCGGGAAATAAAATTCCAAACGGGGAATCGGGTATGTGGGGCGACTACCATATCCGTGAAGCGGGCCTTTATCTGCAGCGGTTAATGAATAATGAAACATACCTTTCATTTTTTAATATTCAATGACAAATAAAGACCATACGGATCTCTCCGGACTTTGTATTCATACCGTCACAACCAGGCCCTGGGATATAGAAGAGGCTGCAAAGCGCTATTCTGCGGCAGGCGTAAAAGGCATTTCCGTTTGGCGGGATGTGCTGGAAGGAAGAGATATCCGACAAACGGGTCAGATGATCCGCGATCATGATTTATCCGTTGTGTCGCTTTGCAGGGGAGGTTTCTTCGCTTCCAAAGATCACAATAAAAGAAGCGTTGCCATCGAAGACAACAAAAGGGCTATTGAAGAGGCGGCCCTGCTGGGCGCTCCGCTGATTGTGCTGGTGTGCGGTACAGATCCCACCCAGTCGCTGGATGATTCCAGGAAACAGATTCGGGATGGTATCGCGGCAATACTTCCCGAAGCAACGGCTGCTGCTGTAAAACTGGCCATCGAGCCGCTGCACCCCATGTATGCCGATACGCGGTCAGCCATCAATACCATGCTGCAGGCAAACGATATGGCAGAGGGATTCAATTCACCCTTCGTTGGCGTTGCCGTGGACGTGTATCACGTTTGGTGGGATCCGTTCCTGAAGAAAGAAATAGAACGCTGCGGAGAAAAACAGAACCTTTTTGCATTTCACATTTGCGACTGGAAAATACCGACGGCGGATTTGTTGCTGGACAGAGGATTGATGGGGGAGGGTTGTATTCCTGTTAAACAGATCAGATCCTGGGTGGAGGCTGCGGGTTTTAATGGATTCAATGAGGTTGAAATTTTTTCTGGCTCATACTGGAAGGAAGACCAGGCCGATTTTCTCCGGAAGATCATAACTGCATATAAAGATTTAAGCAATGAAAGAATATAAGATTGGAATAATCATGAACGGCGTAACCGGTCGGATGGGAACCAACCAGCATTTATTGCGGTCCGTTGCCGAAATAATAAAACAGGGAGGTATAAAAGCGGGGCCTGACGAAACGATCATACCTGATCCGATTCTGGTTGGGCGTGATAAAAGCAAATTACAGGCACTGTGCAGGCTTTCGGGTATTAGCAGGATGAGCACTGATCTGGATGCCGTGCTTACCGATCCGTACAATACGGTATATTTTGATTCGCAAACTACGGGCAGACGCGCAGCAGGAGTCAGGAAGGCGGTAAAAGCGGGAAAACATATTTATTGTGAGAAGCCCATTGCCGTGAATAGCAAAGAGGCGATGGAATTATACCGGCTTTGTAAAGAGGCAGGTGTGAAAAATGGGGTTGTTCAGGATAAGCTCTGGCTTCCGGGTATCATCAAATTAAAGCGTCTTATTCAGCAGGGTTTTTTTGGCCGGATACTTTCCGTGCGGGGGGAATTTGGCTATTGGGTATTTGAAGGCGATTCCATTCCCGCGCAGAGGCCATCCTGGAATTACCGGAAGGAAGATGACGGAGGAATCATTGTGGATATGCTTTGCCATTGGCGTTATCTGCTCGATAATGTGTTTGGCAAAGTAAAGGCGGTCTCCTGCATGGGTGCTACACATATTCCGGAAAGAACCGACGAACAGGGAAGGAAATACAAATGCACGGCGGATGATGCCGCTTACGCGACATTTGAACTGGAAGGAGGTATACTGGCACAGTTTAATTCCTCCTGGGCTGTAAGAGTAAGGCGGGATGACCTGCTGACCCTCCAGGTGGATGGCACCAAAGGATCTGCTGTTGCAGGATTGCGCGAATGTTATATTCAGCATTATGGGAATACACCCAAACCGGTTTGGAATCCGGATATTCCCCAGCCGGTCAATTTCTTTGAAGGCTGGGCTAAAGTTCCGGAACAGGAACATTATGATAATGCCTTCCGGGTTCAGTGGGAACTCTTCTTAAAACATATTGTAAAGGATGATCCTTTCCCGTGGGATCTGTTGGAAGGGGTGAAAGGCGTGCAACTGGCAGAGAAAGGATTGGAGAGCTGGGCGAGGAGATGCTGGGTCGACATTCCTGAAATTTAAATTATTTATCGCAGCATGAGAAAAGTAGCATTAATCACCGGCGGCAGCAGAGGCATTGGTTTTGGCATCGCATTACAACTCGCAGCCAATGGCTTTGACCTCGCCATCAATGGAACGCGCGCCGGATCAGAAGTGGAAGATGCAATAAAAAAATTAACTGCTTTTGGAAATGACGTAATCTATTGCCGGGGTAATATTTCCAGCGCCAGCGAAAGGGAGAATATTCTCCGCCTCGTGGAAGAGCATTATGGAAAGCTGCATGTGCTGATTAATAATGCCGGGATTGCTCCAAGGGAACGCAGGGACATCCTGGAAGCCAGTGAAGAGAGTTTCGACGAGGTCATTTCCACAAATTTGAAAGGGACTTATTTTCTTACGCAGCAGGTTGCGAACCGGATGATCGTGCATAAGCAGCGGGATGGGGAATACCAGGCATGCATCATTAACATTTCTTCTATGTCGGCAACGATGGCTTCGGTAAACCGCGGAGAATACTGCATCTCGAAAGCGGGCCTCAGCATGGCTACCCAATTGTTTGCAGTCAGGCTCGGGGCGTTCAATATTCCGGTATTTGAGATCAGGCCGGGTGTCATCCGCACGGATATGACTGCGGCCGTGCAGGAAAAATATGATTCACTGATCAAAGAAGGATTGTGCGTGCAAAGCAGGTGGGGAGAACCGGAAGATGTCGGAAAGGCAGTGGCCGCGCTGGTAAGAGGCGATTTTCCCTATTCAACCGGTCAGGTGATCATGGTGGACGGAGGCTTGACCATTCCACGGATTTGAAGGCAGACTGGAATATTTCCATGAATGGCGAACCGGGCGCCTCTCCCGATATAAATAAATCTGTAAATCGTTACAATGAAAGATTCCATTTCCGTCGAAATAGAAACAACTTCTGCTGCAGAACAATTTTCAGCCGGCAGGTCTGTCATCGGGGAATTAACAAGGATTCCTGTTTTGGTTGCAGCCCTGGGTTATATGGTGGATATGTACGATCTCTTTCTTTTCAGCATCATTCGTGTACCGAGTTTGACAGCATTGCATCTTTCCGGTGACAGTATTTTGAAATCCGGCATAATGCTGCTGAACCTGCAAATGGCGGGTCTGCTGATCGGCGGAATTGTCTGGGGGATACTCGGAGACAAAAAAGGCAGACTTTCCGTTTTATTTGGATCCATTCTAATTTATTCCCTGGCCAATATCGGCAACGGATTTGTTCATTCGGTCGGCGCTTATGCCGTTCTTCGCTTCATTGCAGGGTTTGGCCTTGCGGGGGAGCTGGGTGCGGGAATAACGTTGGTATCAGAAATATTACCTGGCAAGATCCGCGGCTATGGAACTACACTGGTTGCGACGATGGGCGTGATGGGAGCCTTGCTGGCTTATTTGGTGTCATTCCTTTTTGATTGGAGGGTATCCTTTCTTATCGGGGGAGGATTGGGACTATTGCTTATGGTTTTACGGATAAAGGTTTTTGAATCTGGTATTTTTCTGAAGTTAAAGGAGAAGAATATAAAACGCGGCGATATACGCATGCTTTTCAACAGCAAAGCGCGGTTTATAAAATATATAACGAGTATCATTATCGGAATGCCAATATGGTTTGTGATTGGCATCCTCGTTACTTTTTCACCTGAAATCGGAAGGGCCATGGGACTTGATCAGCCCGTTGACGCAGGAAAGGCGGTCCTGTTCGCTTTTGCCGGGCAGGTCGCTGGCAACATCATCAGTGGCTCTCTCAGTCAATATCTCCAAAGCAGAAAAAAAGTGATATTGCTATTCATGCTATCCTCCCTGGTTTTTGTACTGCTCTTCTTACTTGGAGGGATCCGGCATACGAAGATGCTTTATTTGCTATGTGCCTGCCTTGGATTTTCCAGCGGCTACTGGACCCTGTTTATTACCGTTGCCGCCGAGCTCTTTGGCTCCAACCTGAGAGCTACGGTGGCCACGACGGTACCCAATTTTGTAAGAGGGACCGTCATTCCGCTAACCGCGCTCTTCGTACTTGCAAAAAATATTACGGGGATCATTTACGGAGCTTTGATTGTTGGTATCCTGGCTTTTGCGCTGGCAATATTTGCCCTTTTTTATCTGGAAGAAACGTTTAAGAAGGATATGAATTACATTGAAAAAGAGTGAATCCGGTTAAAAATTACCTGTAAAAAATTTTATTGGATTGAAGATTGCGAACAAATGAGAAAGCATGCTTTCGCACTAAGAGCGATGGAATTGGCAGATATTGCCGGCGCCCTGGATCTATCCATGGCGGAAGGCTGGAATCAAACGGAAAGGGAATGGAAATTCTTAATAGAGAACCGGCAAAACATTTGCCTGCTCGCAGAAGTGGAAGGCAAAATGACAGGAACCGTGGCCGCAACGAATTATGGAAACGAAGGGGCATGGATTGGGATGGTGCTGGTAGACAGGGCATACCGCGGACTCGGTGTTAGCAAATTATTGCTGGGTGACATTTTCAGAAGACTTGGAAGTTTTAGATCCATTAAACTAGACGCCACGCCGGCCGGTCAGCCGGTTTATCAGCAATTCGGCTTCAGGGACGAATACCTGATTGCGAGGATGCTGAACGCAACCCTTCATTATACCGGGCTGCATACTTTTGAAGTAATTCCGGAAGCGGTGCAGGAAAAACACATCGCGGAAATTACTGCCTTCGACCAATCCGTTTTCGGTAACAACAGACAGCAGTTATTTGAATTCCTCATCCGTGAATTTCCCGGAAAAGGTTGGTTGCTGAAGAGGGAAAACAGCATAACAGGATTTGTGCTCGGAAGAACCGGGAGCCGCTATCATCAGATAGGGCCTGTAGTTGCGCTGACGGAGGCCGATGCAAAAACGCTTATTTCGAAAGCGATGGAAGGGCTTAATCATCTGCCTGTCGTTGCAGACGTGCTGTGCGATAAGGAAGGAATTATTGACTGGTTATGCGCAGCCGGTTTTGCCAGGCAACGCCATTTTATAAGAATGCATAAAAATGAAAATAATTTTCCAGGCAAAAAGGACAGGCAGTATTTGATCTGCGGGCCAGAATTCGGCTGATGCCGTTTAAGAAAGCCTACCAGATTAGTAGAGAAATATTTTGATCTTTTTAATTTAGTCTTTACCTTCGTTGAAATACGGGAGCCGCCCGGTCGTCTGCCACATTCGTGACGCTACTTTCGCTTGTCATTGATACCGAAAATATTCTCCGGTACGCAATTTTTAAACTTTCAAAACAGAAAGGGAAATGAGAAATGACTTCAGGATTAATCTTAACGCAGGTATAAGCGCCAATAAGGACTGGTATTATTTGTCAACGAAATACTGTTGTTGCTAAGCGGCAAAATTCCCCATCTCTAAATTTAAAGAGGAACTTTTTTGGGTCTGACGACCCAAGGGCTGTTCGTTGCCTGCAACGAAGGGCTTCCACCAAAAAAAAGAAAAAATTCACCATGAGAAAATTAATTCTTGCTGCCTTTATAATATTTCCTGCAATGATTCATGCGCAGACGATACATGGCATCGTGCAATCCTCGGCAACAAATGAACCCCTGGCAAATGTAACCATACAGGCAAGGGACGGTTCCGTGAATAGTTTATCAAAAGAAGACGGCAGTTTCAGTTTTAACGCAAATGCCGGTGTCGTGATCGTATTTTCCTACACAGGATATGAAAACAGGGAGATCAGCACGGATTCTCTTCAGGGAGAAGTGCGGGTTTTACTGGATCCGGCCGTCAGTTCACTGAACGAAGTGGTTGTGACTGCGCTGGGTATATCCAAACAAAAAAAGTCCCTGGGATATGCTACCCAGGAATTGAAATATAAAGATATTTCGCAGGCGAAGGAAACCAATATAGTGAATGCACTGGCAGGAAAGATTGCAGGTGTGCGGATAACCAATACGCAGGGAGATATGGGCTCATCGCGTATCGTGATCCGTGGTGAGACCTCCATTTCGGGCAATAATCAGCCGCTGTTCATCGTGGATGGTATACCGGTCGACAATTCCCAGTTACTGGGCACGGCGCCTTCGCGGGATTTCCGGAATGCGATCTCCGATATTAATCCGGAGGACATCGATAATATCAGTGTTCTGAAGGGACCCAATGCCGCTGCTTTGTACGGATCCCGGGCGGCGCACGGTGTGGTGATCATTACGACAAAAACCGGAAAGGGTAAGCAGGGGATAGGCGTTACGGTCAATTCCAATACAACCTTTTCCAGTATACTGCTTTTGCCGGACTACCAGAATACTTTCGGACAGGGTGCGGATGGAAAATTTAGCTGGGTAGATGGGAAGGGTGGTGGAGTGAACGACGGAGTGGATGAAAGTTGGGGCCCCCGGCTGGATGGTCAGCTGATTCCGCAGTTCAATTCCAACGGTGTTCCGGTTCCGTTTATTGCGCATCCAAATAATGTACGGGATTATTTCAAAACCGGTGTTACTTACAGCAACGGGATTTCGCTCGCCGGCGCCAATGATAAATCCGATTTCCGGTTGTCGTTCAATAATGAAAAACAGTTTGGCATTATTCCCAATAGCAATGCCGGAAAAAACAACCTGGCATTCAACGCGAATTACAGCATAACGCCGAAATTAAAGATCGGCTTTAGCGCGAATTATATTGACGAGAATGCGCCCAACCTGCCCGGTTCGGGTGGAAAAAGGTCTACCAGCACCATGCTTCAGTTTACCTGGTTCGGCAGACAGGTGGATGTAAACCAGTTGCGGAATTACAAAGATGCCGACGGCAATACGTTTAACTGGAATAACAGTTATTACAGCAATCCGTTCTGGGTGGCTTATGAGAATACGGTGAGTCAGCGCCGGAACCGGATACTGGGAACGGTGAATCTGAACTATGAAATCGCCGGCGGATTAAATTTCCATATTAAATCCGGAAATGATTATTACAATGACAAAAGAAAACTGAAGATCGCCTACGGAACAAACGGCACCCCGTACGGATCTTATGAAGAGGATGCTTTTACGGTAAATGAAAATAATACGGAAGCCACCCTTCGGTTTAACCGGAATATAAGTGAGGACTTCAGCCTGGATGTATTGGCAGGAGCCAATCTGCGCACCCGGGAATTCGAAGAGAATGATCAGAAGGCGCCGCGGCTGGCGGTAGCCGGCGTATACACGCTGACCAACTCGCGGGACCCGCTGGTTTCGTCCAATTATTATTCCAAATTAAAAACATACAGCGCTTTTGCTTCGGCACAGGTTGGATTCCGGAATTATGCATTTGTAAACCTCACTGCGCGCAATGACTGGTCATCCACCTTGCCTGTTCAGAACCTTTCTTATTTTTATCCTTCTGTAAATGCGAGTTTTATAGTAACGGAGGCTTTGGGTATCCACAGTGATGTGTTAAGCTTTGCGAAACTCCGCGGAGGCTGGTCAAAAGTGGGCAGCGATGCGGATCCGTACAATCTCATCAATACCTATAATTTCAGTGCACCCTTTCAGAGCAGCCCCCAGCTCACTTCATCGGGCGTAGATCTGAATCCCGATCTGAAATCGGAAAGCACGAATTCTACAGAATTCGGTGTGGAGGCAGGCCTGTTTAAAAACAGGGTCAGGCTGGACATAAGCCTGTATAATACCAATAGCATCGACCAGATCTTAAAAGTGGACGTTACGGCGTCGACCGGTTACATGCAAAAGTTGCTGAATGCCGGCAAAATAAACAATAAGGGAGTGGAAGTTCAGCTGGGCGCCACTCCGGTGAAAACGAAATTCTTCCGCTGGGATATCGATCTGAACTATGCCGCGAACAGGAGTAAGGTGCTGGTGCTGGATTATGAAAAGCGTTTGCAGAATTATGTGTTGGGTTCCGATGGAACGATCCAGGTGATTGCAGCTGTGGGTCAGCCTTATGGTACTTTATTCGGGAATGCTTATCTCCGGGACGCCAGCGGGAATATTGTGATCAGCAGCGACGGCATTCCGCTTGCGGATCCGGACAAGAAAGTACTGGGAAAATATACGCCGGACTGGATCGGCGGTATCAATAACAGTTTTTCCTGGAAAGGAATTAATCTTTCATTCCTGATCGACGCCAGCTTCGGCGGTTCCCTGTATTCCGGTACCAATGGTACAGGAACCTATACCGGTGTACTGGCTTCCACAATGCCAGGCCGGGACGCGGCTCATGGAGGCTTGTCGTATTATTATCCCGGAAATGATAATTCCCTGGGCGCTGTAGAGGGAACCCCGCCCGCCGGTGAAACGGTTTATGATGACGGGATTATTGCCCGCGGGGTAACGGCCGATGGTAAGCCAAATACGAAAGTGGTGCCGGCCGTAGCATACTATAAAGCACAGTATGATATAGACGAACAGTTTGTATATAAATCATCCTATGTAAAATTCCGTGAGCTACGGATTGGCTATACCCTGCCTTCCTCCTGGGTTAAAAAAATCGGGTTCGTCGAAGCAACGGTAGCCCTGGTAGGCCGGAACCTCTGGATCCTGTATAAGGATGTGCCGAACATCGATCCCGAAAATGCCTTCACCAATGGCAATGCGCAGGGCCTTGAAGACCTCACGCTGCCGACCACCAGGAGTTATGGTTTTAACATCAATTTCAAATTCTAAATGATCCTGCAATGACTAAATATATTTTTCGCTCCGTATTGTTTCTGGTTATTCTTGCAGCCACATCCTGCAAAAAAGATCTGGCAGACATTAACAAGAACCCGAATGCCGCGGAGGATCCGCAACCTGCTTACCTGCTGACTTCTGCTGAAAAATTATCCTCGGATACTTACTGGGGGGCCGATAATAATTTCAACTCTTCCCTGCTCATCGTGCAGCACTGGGCTAAAATCCAATACACCGACCCGGACCGGTATATTTTTTCAAACAGCAGTTTTACCTCGCTGTGGAATACCGCCTATTCCCAGAGCATAACCAATTTGAATGCGATCATCGGACTCCCAGAAGAAAAAGCGAATACAAATTATAAAAACGTGGCCGTTATCCTGCGCTCCTGGGTTTTTCAGTTGCTGACAGATGCCTATGGCAATATACCCTATCGGCAGGCCGGAAATATTGCAGAATATGTAACGCCGGAATACGATGCGCAGGAAGACGTGTATAAAGGACTGCTGACTGAACTGAAAGCGGCTGTGTCTGCTTTGGATGTGAATGGCAAAGCCATCAGCGGGGATGTTATTTATGGAGGAAATATTGCGGACTGGAAAAAATTTGGCAATTCCCTGCGGTTACGGATCGCTTTCCGGATCGCAGACCGGGACCCGGAAACGGCACGGCAGGAGATCAGCGATGTGCTTGCCGATGCGGACGGTGTTATTGCAGATAATTCCGAAACAGCACAATTAATGTACGCGGATGCACCACAGCAAAATCCCGCCAGCGCCTGGTTTGACACGAGAGATGATTACCGGATCTCCAGGACAATCGTGGATGTACTTTATGCGCTGCATGATCCCCGTTTACCGATTTACGCCGCCAAACCCTCGGATGCATCAGTAACGGATTATGTAGGCGTGCCGAACGGACTGTCCACTACAGATGCGAGCAATCTTGGGTTCGCCAAAACCTCCAAACCGGGAGCTTATTTCCTGGCGCCTCATGCACCGGCCGTTATTTTCAGCAACGCGGAAGTGCTGTTCTATAGGGCGGAAGCAGTTGCCCGCGGAATCATCACCGGTGATGCCGCCGCATTATATGATCAGGCCATTACCGCTTCCCTGAATCAATATGGCATTACCGATGCCACCGTAATCCAAAATTATTTAAGTCAGCCGCAGGTGCAATACGATGCCGGCAACTACAAAAAATCCATTGGCGAACAAAAATGGATTGCTTTATTCGGCGACGGACTGGAAGCATTTGCCGAATGGAGACGCCTGGATTACCCTCAGCTTTCACCAGGCCCGGCCGCGATCCTGGAAGGGAAAATCCCGGTCCGCTTTATCTATCCCGGTACCGAACAATCCCTCAACGGGGAGAATTATAAAAAAGCGGTGGGTTCGCAGGGTGCGGATCTGCTGACAACCAAACTCTGGTTCGATGTAAATTAGTTGCCTGGTTTATCATTTTTTGCGGCAGAAACTGCATCGGAGTGCTTTTTTAAGGACGAAAGATAGGCAATCAGGTCTGCCAGTTCCTGTTTACTCATCGTTTGATAAAGTGTTGCCGGCATCATGGATTCTTTCAGTTCCGATATTTTTTTTACGTCGGCGATCTTTATTTTTTGAATCATGCCGCCGGGATATTTGAGTTCGATGCCGGTAGCTGTTTTGCTGGAAATGATGCCGGTGAGGGTAGATCCGTCTTTCATATCCAGTTTCCGGTTTTCAAATCCAAAACTGATTCCCGCCGACGGATACACGATGGCTTCATATAATCCTTCCGGAGCCAATTTGGATCCTATTTCTGAAAGTCCGGGGCCAACGCTGTTTCCTTCTCCGTTTGCCTGATGGCAGACAGCACAATTTCCTTCGAAGACCTTTTTTCCTCTGTGCATGTCGGCGGGCAGGGAAGTTATTTCTCCCAGGGAAGGGGCTTTGCCCGTTTCGATTTTTAACGAAGCTCCGGGTAAATAAGACTGCGCCTGCTGATAGACTGATTTGCGCCAGGCGCCCTTCAGCCCGTTTACCATGGGTTCTATGAGAGTTGCCGGAACTTTTTTACGGGATAATAAAACAAGCACACGATCTTCCCCGCTTTGGCTTTTGCCCAGCATTTCAGCAGCTTTTTCCCGCACTTCCTTTGTATAGGCAGCAGATAAAACAACGGTCTGCAGGAAACCTATCGATTCTGAACTGCCCACCCTTCCTAAAGCCCTGATGGCGGCGATTGCTTTTGTGGTATCTTTTCCCTTTACAACATTTCTTATCAGATCCAGACCGTTAAATTTCAGCAACAGGTCTGCGGCATCACGGCCGGGACCGGTTCCCGGTTTTTCCAGGGCCATGCCGAGCAGATTTTTGCTTTCTGATTTTAAGGAGTATTGCCTTACCAGATCAATATATTCGGAAGTCCCCTGAATGGATTTCAGAACCTCCTGCATTGCCTGGCTGGCAATCTCGGAATGCTTTACTGCTGCGGCATCAAGATGCTGCAATATCAGTTTGTTCAACAACAGGTCGCCGGATTTATTATCTGCTATCATTTTCAACAGAAGGGCCGATTTAGCCTTACCCGTATTGAAATCAAAGGCGCGGAAGTATCTTAATCTCGATTTGAGATCGACCTTTTGATCGGCCGCCAGTTCTGCCAGCATGGGTACGGCTTTATCGGTCCTGGCGCGCCAGACAATATCCCGGCCCGCTGCAGTTTGCAGTGGATTTGGATTGATTTTCAGATAGGCCATAAAAAAATTATCCCACTGGCGGTCTGCGCCGATACCTAATGCCTCGAGATACCAGCGATCGTTTCCGTCGTGCTGTGCGGCAAGCTGCGCCCAAAGCCGGGCAGCTTCCGGCTCACGGCGATGCCTGAGCGCTAATGCACATTCCCGCCTTACCTGCGGATCACTGTCTGTCACCAGTTGCCGGACCACGCCAATTACATTTGCATTTAGTTCCCTTGCAGCGCGAATTCCTGTGATCCGGATATCCGGGTTATCATCTTTAATCGCTTCTTCAATATATTTCAATCCGCCGGGAATATTTACCAAAACCCAGAGCGCCCTGGCGCGCATACGCGGGTTTGTTTTCTGGCGGAGTAATTTTTCCAGCTCAGGAACTGCGTTTTTTCCCATCTCTTTCAATAAAAGGAAGGCATGACGCCTGACCGCCAGATTGGGATTTTGCAATGCGGCCACCGCGCCGGCTGGGGTGGAATAATCCTGTGCGGGTACGCTGTATTTTGAGCCGGGCGGCGCAACACGATAAATACGGCCTTTTTGCTGATCCCCTGCCTGGTGTCCTCCAACCCCCGGATCATACCAGTCGGCCACGATCAAAGAACCGTCGGGCGCAATGCCAATATCGGCCGGTCTGAACCATTGATCGTAATCGTCTTTCAGAATATTGTTGATGGTTGCCGTATATCCTGCACCTTTTTTTTGTACCGCGTAGGAGCGCACAACATTGGGTCCGGGATCCGCATGAATGATCTGGTTCTGAAAGCGCGCCGGCAGGAGTGTTCCTTCATATATGACCATTCCGGTTGGGGAACCTGCACCCGTCTGTAATAAATTGGGAACCACGCCGGGATCATTGAGATGCCAGTGACGATAAGGAATCGAATCTTCCATATTGGTTCTTTCTGACTGCCAGCTGGCGCCGGTCATCTCATCGGTGTAGCCATAGTTGCCATAGTCCATTACGTAGTTAATCCGCACTCCGCGGTTGCCATCATCGTCGTTATCACTTTGCCAGATGATTCCATAGCTGTCCACCGCCGCCTCGTAATTATTTCTGAAATTCTGACCGAGGCATTCCACTTTTGAGCCGTCCGGATTGCAGCGGAAGAGCATGCCCTGCCGGTATTTTTTGGGACCGATCTCATCCCCGTCCTGGTCGCGCACCACTTTATTATTTTTGTCCCTCAGCGTCTTTCCTTCGTTGCCGAAAGTAAAATAGAGTTTGCCATCGGGCCCGAAATTGAAAGAGTGCATGCCGTGATCATGCTGTTCTCCGCCGATTCCCTGGAAAAGTATTTCTTTTCTGTCGGCCTTATCGTCGCCGTTGTCGTCGTAAAAGGACCAGACATAAGGGCTCTGCGATATCAGCACCTGTTTGCCCAGCACGCAAACACCGAGCGGCGCATTTATTTCGGGACCCTGATAAAAGACTTTGGTCGTGTCGAAGCGGCCATCTCCGTTCCGGTCTTCCAGTATGATGATGCGGTCCCCATCAGGGTTGGTCGGATTGCCGTTAATTGCGGGCCGGTAATTATAGGCTTCGGTTACCCAGACTCTTCCTTTTTCATCAACGTCTATATTGGTTGGGTTTTTCAGCATTGGCTCGGTTGCCATGGTTTCCACTGACAACCCTTCCGCTGGCTTCAGCCCTCTTAATGCATTAACGGCCATATGCTTTTGTGCTTCGGTTAAAGAGTCGGACTCTTTACCGGTTGAAGGCTGCTGCTTGCTTATGTTGTTGCAGGCAGCCGAAAAAAGGAAGGCCGCACAAAGTATTAATAGACGATTTTTCTGAAAGAAGAAATAAAAAGCGGGCGTTATTCTGGCAGGCATCCGGTTAATATGTTTCAAGAGAACAGGAAGTTGGTTATGAAAAATTGATAAATCTGAACTGAAGATACTATTTGTATCGGAATATTTCCGGAGCCGGCCCGGAACAGGCTGTTACCCCGCATTTCTTTCGTTTTCGGCCAGAATTCCTTCAGATTTGAATCATAGTTTTGATATTCCATGAACAAAAAATATTTTATGAAAAACTATTTTTTTTTACCGGTTGCTTTTCTTTTGACCGGATCTGCCGTTAACGGGCAGGATTTAAAAAATAAAGACGTTCCGGCCGTCGTTAAATCTGCCCTGCAAAAGAATTATCCGCAGGCCGAAAATGTAAGCTGGGAAAAGGAGAAGGGCAACTACGAGGCCAACTGGGGAGGAAAATCCGGTGAAGACAATTCCGTTCAGTTTACTCCTGCGGGCGCATTTATTGAGATCGTGCGTGCGATCCCGGTTACAGATCTGCCTAAGTCAGCGATTGACTACATACATAAAAATTATAGGGGAGCTAAAATTACGGAGGCGGGAAAAGTGACTGATGCCCTGGGCAAATTATCTTATGAAGCGGAAGTTCACGGAAAGGATATTCTGTTCGATGAGAACGGGAATTTTCTGAAACATGAATGAGCGATATGGCATTTTTCCGGGCGCTTTTTGAACCTCATCTCCGGAACATCCCGCTACCACCGGACCATGTTTATTTAATGAACTCACTGGGGGCGATGCACTTTTGCCAGTATTGTATAATAGTCCTTAATAAAGTTTCCAGCTCCGAAATTGAATTCGGCTTTTGAAAAAAGCCTTGTACTGACATAACGTAAGCATCAATTACATCACTTCCGTTTGTTCCGGTAGTAAGAAATAAAAAAGGAATGCATTTTAAGCTCAGGAGTTCGTTCGTGCGTATTAGTTTTTTCAGTTCAAAGCCATTCATTTTTGGAAGATTGACATCAGATATGATGATAAAGGGCCTGTTATTTATATTGTTCAGATACTCAAATGCCAAATCCCCATTTTCAAAAAAAACAATTTCATTGCTCAGCCCTATCTTCTTAAAAATCTGACTTAATAACTCCCGGTCGTCCGGATCATCTTCTACGATTATTATGGGTCCGTGTTTTGTCATGCTGTGTTTTTTTCAGATAGAATTTAAAGTTAGGTGTTTGCCGTTGCCTTCGGACTTTTTCAATATCTAAAATGAACGTGCGGTAACGATCGGTTATAAAAATACCATGCCAGCCGTCTGCGGTTATCGCGCAGCATGTCCAGTTCTCCTGAACTCCATTGTTTAACAGGCCTGCTGCCCAAACAAGACAGGGCATGATTTTGGGACATTATCTTCAAGGAAGTATCTTTTCTGAAGTTAAAAATTTGACTGATATGAAAAAGAAGCAACCAAAAGACAAAAATAAGGAGGTTGATGATATGACCCGCAAATCGCTGGAGACAGGCAGGATGGCTATAAAAATAAGTGTGGAACTGGAAAAGAAATCCGGAAGTCCAAATGCAGAAGAGATGGAAAGGAAGGATGCGGCCAAATGGAGAAATGAAGGCTGAAAAATGGAAGCGAACAGGTAATTAGCTTTTCGATAATATTTGACCATATTAAAATATCACTTACATTTATAGTGTTATAGTAACCTATAACACTATAAATATGTTGAAAATCAATGACTTAAGCTTTGCATATTCCCGAAAACCTCTTTTATTCAGGGATCTTAATCTAACCCTGGCCGATGGCCATATCTATGGGTTATTGGGAAAAAACGGGGCGGGGAAATCGACGCTGTTGAAAAATATGATTGGCCTCGCATTTCCTGCAAAGGGAAATTGTTTGTTCAATGGTTTTGATGTTTCGGGACGCCCGGTTCAGGTTTTGGAGGATATCTTTTTTATTGCGGAGGATCTGTTTGTGCCATCGCTTACGCCGCTCCGGTTTCTTGGCAACACGGCCGGCTTTTATCCCAATTTTAATCAGGATAACTTTTACGATTACTTAAAAGTGCTCGATGTTGATCCGGACGGGCAGATGAGCAGACAATCCTACGGCCAGCAGAAAAAAGCGATGATCGCTTTCGGCCTTGCCAGCAATACCAGCCTGCTGATCATGGATGAACCTACCAATGGTTTGGATATACCCTCTAAAGTACAGTTTCGCAAGTTAATTGCCTCGGTACAAACCGAAAGCAGGTGTATTGTGATTTCAACGCACCAGGTCCGGGACCTCAATAGTTTAATTGATACGCTGCTCGTTCTGCATGAAAGGGAGATTGTCGTCAATAGATCCATGGATGAGATAGCGGAAAAGCTAACTTTTGGAATCTATCCGGATACCATTGGCTTACCTGTTCTGTATGAGGAAGAAAACATTCAGGGTAAAAGCGCGATCCTCCGCAATACAACCGGCGAATTCAGCAAGGTTGATATGGAACTACTTTTTAATGCGATCATCAATGGCAACGAACCACTCCTGGAAATTTTAAAAGCCCCGCAAAATGAATTATAATTTCAATATGAACCGGTTCGGCAGGCTGTTCTTAAAACACACGGCAGAACATTACAAAAGCTACCTGATGTCGCTGGCCGTGCTCATTGGCGTACTGGTGCTGGGTGGCTGCTTTCTTGTATATATGGTAGAAGCCCGCCTGGATAAGAATATTCAGTCAGCGCTTTATATGATAATGCTTTTTTTGTCAGGTACCATTTTTACGAGTACGGTACTGACTGATATGGGTGACCGCAAAAAAGCGGTTGCGTGGCTTACTCTGCCGGCATCCCATTTCGAAAAATATCTGGTAGCATGGGTCTATTCCCTGCTGATATTTCTGGTCGTTTATACTGCATCTTTTTATCTGTCCGCAGTCTTTGTTGTCAATATCAAACAATACAACGGTCATTCATATGGCGTATTGAACATTTTTGATAAATGGATCTTTCAGATGTGCATGGTATATGCATTTTTACATTCGGTCGCCCTTTACGGAGCCGTTTTTTTTGAGCGGCTGCATTTCATTAAGACAGCATTTGTTTTTTTTATCTCGCTGGCTTTACTGGTCATCATCAATAAAATAATGCTGGGCGCCCTGCTGGGAAGGGCGGTCGAATCAACTCCGCCTTTTGGTAATGTCAGGTTTTCGGGCAGTGACCAGGAAGTCAGACTGGCCGAAAACCTGCAGGGGCCCTATATGATCTACCTGGTTATGGTTCTGGCTGTGATTTTTTGGATCGCAGCCTATTGGCGTTTAAAGGAAAAGCAGGTCTAATTAAGAAATTGAAAAATGGAATTCCGAGATAACGAAGCTATTTACCTGCAAATTGCCGCTTACGTAAGCAAAAATATCCTGCTGGGTAAGTGGCCTGCGGAACAAAAGATTCCCTCAGTGCGCGACCTGGCGATTGAGCTGCAGGTAAATTTAAATACGGTGATGCGCTCCTATGAGTTTTTGGAAAACCTGGGTGTGGTATACAATAAGCGGGGGCTGGGCTTCTTTGTTGCACCCGATGGTTACGATAAAGTAAAGGCTTACCGGAAGGCACGCTTTATCCAGCAGGACCTGCCGGTTTTTTTTACGAATATTTATTTGCTGGGCATCAGTCAGGAAGAAATTACCCAATGGTACGAACAGTTTAAAGTCAATAATTACGAACTAAAACCCAAATCAGCAGATGAAAGCAAGTAATAAATTCGTATGCCTGGCGCTGCTTTTGACACTTTTGTCTCTGCTGGTCTACGATCTGTTATTAAAGGCTGAATTCCGGTCGGGCCGGTATAAAGATCCTTACCGGAACTACGCAGCCCTGGCATTCAAAGATTTCGATGTACTGGATCTCAACTCTGCTACGGTAGCCAATGTAAAAATAGTTCAGGGTCCCTTTCATGTCCGGGTTGATAAATACGCATTGGATTATGTAAAAGTGAAACAGGAAGGGAAACGCCTGCAGATTGATGTCGTTTTCGACGATAGCTATCGTGGAAATCAAAACCCTTACACACTGATAGTCTCCTGCCCGAAGCTGGTTGAACTGAATACAGGAGCTTCTTACCGGGCAAACGACCAATGGGTCACCGATACCATTTACAGAGCGGACTGGAATACACGGCGGGTTATGATGGATGGCTTTACGCAGGACAGTTTACACATCAGCCAGGATTACGGCAGCTCTATCGTTCTTGCAAATGATCATATCCGTTCCCTTCGTGCAGTTGTTGGAGAAAGTGCAGGGAGCGGTTCAAACCTGGTTATTCAGCGCGACAACCGGTTTCAGGAGGCAGTACTGGATATTGAACACAATAGCAAATTAGAACTGGACAATGCGATGATCGATGTGCTGAAATACAGGCTGGGCGATAGCGCGAAACTTGTTATTAGTGGTAAGGCGCAAAATTTACTAACCAACTCAAAACCCTATCAGAAATGAAGCTTGCGATAAAGTCCCTGTCAAAAACATACGCTAACAAGGTGCATGCCCTGAAGGATGTCACGCTTACGCTGAATAATGGCATGTTCGGTCTTTTAGGTCCGAACGGCGCAGGTAAGTCATCGCTGATGCGCACGATCGCTACGCTGCAGCAGGCGGATCAGGGAAGCGTTTTTCTGGATGGGCTCGATGTATTAAAAAACAAGACGGCTGTCCGGCAACTGCTGGGTTATCTGCCGCAGGAGTTCGGCGTTTATCCAAAAGTATCAGCAGAGCGCATGCTGGATCATATCGCCAGGTTAAAAGGAATTGATCATGCAGGCGAACGCAGGGAACTGGTAGGTGCACTGCTCGAAAATGTAAATCTGTCCAAAGACCGGAAAAAGCATCTTGGAACGTATTCCGGCGGAATGAAACAGCGGTTCGGCATTGCCCAGGCGCTGATCGGCGATCCCAAACTCATTATTGTTGATGAGCCGACGGCCGGTCTGGATCCTGCGGAAAGAAACCGATTTTATAATCTGCTGAGTCAGTTGGGAGAAAATACGATCGTCATTTTGTCAACGCATATTGTGGAAGATGTAAGCACCCTCTGCTCAAATTTCGCTATTATTTGCCAGGGTGAAGTATTGTATGCGGGCGAACCGGAAAAGGCCGTGCGGGAAATGGATCGTAAAATATTCAGCAAGGCGATCGGTAAGGATGAATTGCCCCATTACCAGCAGGAATTTAATGTCATCTCAACCCAGCTGAAATCGGGTAAACTGCATATCAGGATATTGCAGGAAGCAGAACCTGCAAATGGATTTGAACCGGCGATTCCCAACCTCGAGGATGTTTATTTCAGCAATATCGCCACCCGCATGGATGTTCGCAGCATTTAACCGTTTTTAAATTTCAACTATATGTTCCGGAAGATTATTTTGTTCGAGATCCAAAACCGGGTCAGGAGGCCGGCCATATACCTGTATTTTGCCGCCGCCCTGATTTTTACCATTGGAAGTTTTGCCACGGGCTCCCTGCCCCTTGGGGAAAAAGAACATATCAACAGTCCTTTCCTCATCGCCATGTGGTGCGCGGGTATCAGCATGATGATGATGCTGGTCAGTTCCTCCATCATGGGTTCGGCATTGTATCGCGACATTGAATACAATACCAAGGATTACTATCTCACCTATCCAATTACCCGGGCCGGTTATTTCTGGGGACGTTTCCTGGGGTCTTTTATATGCATGCTTTTTATTGCCAGCGCAACGATCATTGGAATTTATATCGGAAGCAAACTTGGACCAGCAATGGGTTGGAAAGACCCCAAAGAGTATGGGCCGAATAATCTGATTTATTATTTGCACCCTTTCCTGACCATTGCGCTGCCGAATCTTTTCTTTACTTCGTCCCTCTTCTTCGGGCTGGTAGCCATAACGCGCAATGTGAAAGTGATCTACAGTGGAGGCATCCTGTTGTTTTTAGGCTACTTTATTTCTATCTTTTTCTTTAACAATACCAACAACGCGACAGTCATTAACCTGGCTGACCCTTTCGGACTTAACGGCATCCGGTATTTGTCAAATGCGGCCAACTCCGTACAAAAGAATACGACTTTACTTCCGGTCGAAGGCACTTTTCTGCTGAACCGCATCATCTGGTCGGGCGTTGGGTTAATCATTCTGATCTATACCTATATGAGGTTCAATTTTGAAAAGTTCTTTAGTGGCAGGAGGGATAAAGCCGCCATAGATGAAGTGGATTCCCATGTCAGCCGGGCCATTATCCAAAAAAGAAAAGCTGTTTTTACCGGTTTCTATAACCGCAGCACGCTGGTAAATCTTGTCAAACTGGAATTGCGGAATATTTTCCGGGACAATTATTTCTGGATCATCATTTCCTGCGGTGTGATTTTCCTGGGATTTGTTTTTTGGATGGGCCGCAGAACATTCGGTGTACCGGACTATCCGCGCACCGTTATTTTATTTAATATTTTCAACGATGTGTTCCCGTTCTTTATCTTTTTCATCATCATTTTCTATACCGGTGAAACCCTTCACCGGGACCGGGTTACGCGATATGCTTTTATCAATGATTCGTTGCCGCCGCCCAATTGGGTGCTGAATGGTTCGAAGCTAATTTCACTGCTGATACTGGCGACCGGGCTGGCATTTTTACCCGTAATTGTTGCTTTGGCAGTTCAGATGGCGAAAGGTTTTTATTATTTTAATTTCCCTGTTTATTTTACGTACCTGTTTATTGTCATTTTACCGGCTTTGCTGGAAATGGTTTTGTTTTCCTACATGGTGCATGTGCTGATCAATAATAAATTTGTTGCGCATGCGGTAGGGATTAGCTTTTGGGTTATCGTGTTTTTTTTACGAACAACCGATATTTTCAATTACAACCTGTTATTATACGCTTCTGTTCCCGGATTCGGGATTTCGGATATGGACGGGATGGGTCATATGCTCCGGCCGGTCAGCTGGTTTAATCTGTACTGGCTGCTTTTTGGCGGCCTGCTGGTTATTTTATCGGCCTTGTTTTATTACCGGGGAGTTACTCTATCCTTTAGGGAGAGATTGCAGTTGATTGCAGAACGGTTTGATAAGAAAACCCGCATTTTTACCTATTCATTATTGCTGTTCTTTTTGCCCGTTATGGCCTATATCTATTATAATGTGAGTTATCTGAATGACTTTCTGATAAAGACAGAGCGCAGTGACCGCGCCATTCTGTACGAGAAGACATTAAAAAAATATGAAAGCCTTCCACTGCCTAAGATGACCCGCGTAAAGATGTACGCTGACCTCTATCCTTACAAACAGCAGGAATTTGTGAAGGCCTTTGTGACGATTGTAAATAAGACCAAAAAACCTATTGCAAAGCTGCTGCTCGATGCGGAAGAGCTAACCAGCTATACTATTAAAATAGCCGGAAAACCGGTGCCATTTACTTATCCGCTATTATATCCGCGCGGAATTTTCAACTGGTTCAGGCCAAAACAGGATACAGCTGAATTCCGCCTGTACGAGTTTGTGAATCCTCTTGCACCGGGAGATACGGCTGTTCTGGAGATCAACTCCTCCACCATGCACAAAGGCTTTGAAAACGGGCTGTATGCAGCTAAGCTGCTCCATAACGGGACTTTTTTTACCGGTGGTCTGCCCGGACTGGGCTACGATGAGGATGAAGAAATCAACAGCCCTTACGTGCGTAAGAAAAGCAATCTTCCCCCAAAAGAAGAAAAGGATATCGCGTCCGATGACCCTGAAGGCATTAGCACGTTAAAAGCGGGTAAGGCTTCCGATCTGCTGGCTTTTGATTTAACAGTTAGCACTTCGATAGATCAGACGGTTGTGGCACCGGGCGAACTGAAAGGCCAATGGCAGGAAAACGGACGGAAATATTTTCATTTTGTTCAGGATCAGCCCGGCTTATATGTGCCTATCGCTGCTGTTTCGGCGAAATACATGGAAGCAAAGGATAGCGTGCAAATGGATCATACAGTAGGAATCAGTATCTATTATCATCCTGCACAGCGTGCGAATATTAACCGTTTTATCGCTGCTTATAAAGATGGCCTGCGTTACTTCAGCTCCGTATACGGCCCGTATCCATTTAAAAATATAAGACTGGCTGAAACGTCCATTTATGGGCCTTGGGATGCGTCCATGACCACCCTGGATACTTATTCGGAATACAACGCATGGAACGCTGACTTTACTGATCCGAATCAGTTTGATTATTGTTATTTCAATACCGTACGCGCGCTCGCCCAGCAATACTGGCGTTTCCAGGTAGCGCCCAACAACACAACCGGCTCGCTGGTTATTCCGGAAGGACTTGCAAACTACAGCGCCCTGGTAATGGCGGAAAAAAAATACGGCAAAAAAAACATCAGGGGCATTTTGCAGGATCAGTTATGGTTTTACTTATTCATCCGGCGCCGGATGGAGGAAAAAGAGCATCCGCTCATCCGGGCCGATAAATGGTTTGAATGGAGTGGCAAAGCAAGCGTTGCCTTATATGGATTGCGGGATCTGATCGGGGAAGACAGTTTAAATGCCGCGCTGCGGGAGTTCAAGGCTGCCTATGCCTTTAAAAGTTCCCCGCCATTTGCCGGAGCAAATGACCTGTATCGTTTTCTTCAAAAACATGTGCCGGATTCCTTACAATACTATTTAACGGATACCTGGCAGAAGATCACCTTATATGAAAACAAGATAACGGAGGTTCGTGCGCAGCCAACCGGAAAGAGGAATGAATATAAAGTAACGCTGCAGGTGGATGTCGGAAAGGTTTGGATAGATGACAAAGGCAATGATATTCCGGCCAGAGACATGAATGATTATATAGATATTGCTGTATTTGCCGCAAACAGCAATAATAAAGAGGGAAGATCCGAGACCAATGAATTATTTCTCAGGAAATATAAGCTTACCATGGGCAGGCATGTCATCAGCATGATCGTTTCCGGAAAGCCGGTCAGTGCCGGAATTGATCCTTATGCAAAACTGATAGACCGCCAGCCGAATGATAACATGAAGGATTTGCAGCCGTAGATCGAATTTAGAAAATAGACTTTCCGGTAAAAGATAGTTTGTTATTTTCAAAAAGGGACACTACGATCATCGCATTTTTCTCTATATAGTTTACGGGAAGAGGAATAATATTTTGACCCTGATAAATTAACATTTTTTTGATTTGCAGCACTTTGCCGTCAATCGTATACAACACGATCGTTCCTTTAAATTCCTTTTTGGTATTGTACACGAGGGAAATGCCATTGCCGTTGTAACTCCGGACCAAATAACACTTTTTGTCGCCAGGCATTTCAGCATTTACTTCTATCGCATTGGAGTATAATACCTGGCCCCTGGCAGAAATATATTTAATGCGATAATAGTTCCCGCCATAGCCTGGGTGGATGTCCCTGAAATTGAGTAAATAGCTGCCGCCCGCATCCGGATTTCCGGGGTTGACTGCTGAGCCGATTCTTATAAAATCGGCGCCATTTACCGACTTCTCTATTTCATAATGGTCAATATCGTTTTGCCCCTGCCATTTCAGCAATACGGTCTGATTTACATACGTACCGCTTAATAGGAAATATTTTTCTCCCAGCACAGCAAAATCCCAATAACTAAGCGTTTTTAAAGTGGTATCCTTACAGCCATTTCTCTTTTCGGTTACGATCAGCTGATAAGTTCCCCAGGCCGTATCCGTGCTTGGATTTTGAATTGCCGAAGTAAATGCCTTAGGCCCGCTCCAATTCCATAACAGGCCCTGTGAGCCACCAAAAGGAGTTGAATAATTGCTTGCATTTACATCGCCTCCGTAGAATTGCAGCGTCCTGAAGTCGGGCGAAATAGACGCAATAATAGAAGCCACGGGAGGAAAGGTATCTATTGGAATAACCACATTTTGAATCCGCGTTGCCGGGCAGCCTTCAGCCGGTGAAGCGGATACGGTATAAGTGCCCGGTTTATTCATGCTGATTTGAGAACTGTCCGCGTTTGCCGAAGTGATATTGCCATTTGTCGTTTGCCAGCTGTAATATCCAACGGTGGTATTATTCGTAATCTGGATGGTTCCCGTCGTTCTGTTACAGCGCAGCGTGTCCGGCTGAAGAGTATAATCCATTACCGGCATTCTTAAAAATTCAAGTGGGGTAACAAAATCCTTCATGTTGGAGGTAAAAGAATTGGACGCCCTGGACTTGAAAAAGATATTGGAAAACAGGGATTGACAGGCGCTCAGGCCAGTCGCCGTATAAAGTGCCGGATCCACTCCAATCCGGGTAAGGTTCAGACCTACTTCAATAAACTGCTGGGTTTGATATTGAGGATCCCAGGTCTTTGAACTATTCTCCGTCCCCCAGGGGGTTGAATAGGTTGTATCCTGAGCAGCCGTTGTCGAATAGTTCGCAATACCCGAACCGAAACTGGTCGCACCGGTTTTGGAGAGAATTGATGCATATCCGAAAGCCGGAGTGGATCCGTCAAAGCTCGTTCCAAAATTGAAATAAGCGGGGGTTACTGTTGAGAAAGTGGACTGGCTAACCCAAATGCGCACATCAACAACGGGGGGCGTTCCCGGAGACCAGTTGACAGCCACGATCATATCCCCGGTCTGGGTAATATTACCGCTCGCGTCAAATGTCCATTGCGTATGACCTGCGTCAGTCCCGGCGGTGGAAAAAGTACGGGTTGTTGCATTATAGCTAAACGAATTTTTATACAGCTCAATATCAAGGTAGCTGGATCCGGTATTACCGACCGTGGAAGCCCCTGTAAAAAACCATAATGAATCGTGCACGTTGATGCCATCCCTGCGCATGTGGGCAAAGACATCCACCAGATCATTTTTATCCGGAAGGTTGGTAATAGCTCCGGACCAGTTTACCGGATTGTCTCCGTTTTTACTGGCGCTGCCGAAGGCGGTTGAATCAAACAAAGGGTTTGTCGCAATGTAATCCCTGCCATATACGGCATCCAGCCACAGTTTGCCATTCAGTTTGGAATAAAGCGGAACAGACATTCTTTTATTAAACCCGATATTTTCTCCTGACTGAAGTAAGGCCAGATAACCGGCTGCGCCTGAAGTGTCAATAATATTTTTTCCGGAAGGAGAAGAAGAAAACCAGTCGTCGCTTGCAATGGATCCAGTTGCCGGACCGTATTTTACATAGTTATTACGGGTATCCCCATCAACGCCAAAGTATGCATTGATGCCTCCGTTGGTTAATTGAGCGAAAGAGAAGAGGGGGCAAAAACCAGCAATAAATAATAGTGCGGGTAAAAATGGTTTCATAGCTATTGACGGATTTAGCTTATCACAGGAATGGATTAATCAACTTGACGACCAACAGTAAAAATATAAGAAATAATCCGGGTTTGCAAGCGGATACGCACTCGTTAAACAGCTTCTAAAAATCATAATTACCTGATTACTAATTAATTTTTTTTAACCATGCCTTTTAGTTATTAACAATAAAAATCCCGCTGTAAAACAGCGGGATTCTATGGAAGTTGTCTTGAAAACAAGCTAATCCAATCTCGTATTTTTACTTAAGCAACCTCAGTGTATCCACTACCGTAATCTGGCCCAGCGTTACGGCTGCATCAGCGGACGCTGTTTTATAGGTCGAATCGGAAGGAATATAAATTAAGGAGTAGTTACCCGCCGGAACATCTTTTATCAGGAATGCGCCACTCGTTGTATCAGTAATGGTGGAGGCAACGGTATCCGCTCCCGAAAGAGCAAAAATGGAAGTTCTTATGGAATCCGGAAGAACAACACCTTTTATATCACCCCCCGACGGGACCAGTGAAATGATTCGTAAAACCGGTTTCAGTAAATACTGTCCGCTGTTTCCCGCTTTCACAATGGATCTTCCGGCATCGAAATCAAGCGTCAACCTGTAAAGTATTCCGCCCGAAACCTCCTGGTGAACCTGCACTTTCAAACCAGATTCCTGTCCGCTGGGCGTTTTCAATGAAATCTTCTCTCCGTTATCTGTAACGATATAATTATTGTCACCCAGTATCAACCGGATCTGGCTGATGGTTCCTGCAGGAATCGTTGCATCTGCCAGGAGGGTATCTTTACCATTGGTCAGATCGAATAAATTATACACGCCGGGATGGGCGCCATTCAGTTCTACCGGATTACTGGAATCGCCCATAATAATTTGTATTTTTTGGATATCCACCCAAACTTCCTTCGCATAAGGGAAGGGGCTGTCAGTAAGCCTTACCTCCAGTTTTGCATTTCCACCATTTGGAGCTTTCTCATTTCTGGAACAGGAGGCCAGAGAAAAAAAGACCGCAAGCACTGGAAGAATAAAAGAAAAATTTACTGATTTCTGTCTCATACGGGTTTATTTTTAAAATGATATTTTAGCATCTGACATTCTTAGGCAAAGATTGTTCCAAACCGGACAGTCCCGCCAGGTTAATGAAGAGAATGTTCGTGCGTTTTGATATGTTACTGAATGTCAATATGGAACAAGACTGGATTATCACCTGATCTTGCTCTGCAATTCAGCATCCTATCAAAATCACCTTGATGAGACGAGAAGGTGCGGATACCTCACGATAGGAAATAATACTGTCCAGGCAAATTCGGTCTTTACCAATAATGATTGATGAGGAGAATTATCGGTCTCTTTGTATAGCCGGAGGTTCAAAATTTAT
>Ga0207707_10000607_pt1 | contig 36033 bp, 27 predicted proteins | sample KBSC83BmetaG_FD_184336 | JGI IMG/M metagenome (GOLD analysis project Ga0207707, IMG submission 184336) | Corn rhizosphere microbial communities from Kellogg Biological Station, Michigan, USA - KBS C8-3B metaG (SPAdes) (version 2) | ecosystem: Host-associated > Plants > Roots > Rhizosphere ... | reverse complement strand
GCGAAGGCGATTTTCATGGCGTCTCCTCGGTTCGCTGGGCGCTGTGTCGCGAGTGTGCCGCGGCGACGCTGAACCGGCGGTTCCGTCGCCGCCTCGGTGCGATGCGGCGCTCGTTGTCGACAGTCTGCCGGGTCTCCTGCGAAGCGGGGGTCGCCTGCACGCAGGCTCCTACGAAGCGGCTTGTGTAGGAGCCTGCGTGCAGGCGACATCAACCGCATTCAACCCTTGTGCTTCGCCAATCGCAACCAGGTGTCGACGACGGTATCCGGATTCAGCGACACCGATTCGATGCCCTGGTCCATCAACCACTCGGCGAGGTCGGCGTGGTCGCTCGGGCCTTGCCCGCATATGCCGACGTACTTGCCTTTTGCGCGCGCGGCCTGGATCGCCATCGACAGCAGTTTCTTGACCGCCGGATTGCGCTCGTCGAACAGGCCGGCGACGATCGAGGAATCGCGGTCGAGGCCCAGCGTCAACTGCGTGAGGTCGTTCGAGCCGATCGAGAAGCCGTCGAAGATGTCGAGGAATTCGTCCGCAAGCAGCGCGTTGGACGGCACCTCGCACATCATGATGACTTTCAGCGCTTCGTTGCCGCCGATGCTTTCGCCTTGCTTCAGACCGTTGGCCTTCAACACCTCGATGACCTTGCGGCCTTCGTCCAGTGTGCGGATGAAGGGGATCATCACCCACACGTTGTCGAGGCCCATCGCCTCGCGCACCTTCTTCACCGCCTTGCATTCGAGCCCAAACGCTTCGGCAAACGAATCGTCGACATAGCGCGACGCGCCGCGGAACCCGAGCATCGGGTTTTCCTCGTGCGGCTCGTACTTGCCGCCGCCGATCAGATTCGCGTATTCGTTGGATTTGAAATCCGACATGCGCACGATCACGGTTTTCGGATACACCGACGCCGCGATCGTGGCGATGCCTTCGGCCAATCGATCGACGTAGAACTCGACGGGGCCCGCGTAACCCGCGATGCGCTCGTCGATCTTTGCTTTCGTCTCCGCATCTTGCGTGGCGTATTCGAGCAAGGCTTTCGGATGCACGCCGATGTGGCTGGCGATGATCATTTCGAGTCGCGCCAAACCGATGCCCTGGTTCGGCAGCATCCCGAAATCGAACGCGCGCTCGGGGTTGGCGACGTTCATCATGATCTTCAGCGGCGCCTTCGGCATGTCGCCGAGGTCGGTGGTGATGCGCTCGAATTTCAGCTTGCCGTCGTAGATGAAACCGGTGTCGCCCTCGGCGCAGGACACGGTGACGGCGTGGCCGTCAGGAATTTTCTGCAGCGCGTCGCCCGTACCCACCACCGCCGGCACGCCGAGCTCGCGCGCGATGATCGCGGCGTGGCAGGTGCGGCCGCCGCGATTGGTGACGATGGCCGCGGCGCGCTTCATGATCGGTTCCCAGTCGGGGTCGGTCATGTCGGCGATCAGCACGTCGCCCTCCTTGAACTCGCTCATCTTGTCGAGCGAGCGGATCACGCGTGCGGTGCCGGCGCCGATCTTCTGGCCGATCGAACGGCCTTCGGCCAGCACCTTGCCCTGTTCGTTCAATTGGAAGCGTTCGAGCTGTGTCGCGTGCGCGCGCGATTTCACCGTTTCCGGACGCGCCTGCACGATGTAGAGCTTGCCGGTGGCACCATCCTTCGCCCATTCGATGTCCATCGGGCGCTTGTAATGTTCCTCGATGATCAGTGCCTGCCTGGCCAGTGATTCGACATCGGCATCACTGATGCAGAACTTGCGGCGCAGTTCATCCGGCGTGGCCTCGATGCGCACGCGCTCGCCCGGCTTGTCGGAATACACCATGCGCTGCTGCTTGGCGCCGAGGTTGCGGCGCAACACGGCCTGCTTGCCGGATTTCAGCGTCGGCTTGAACACGTAGAACTCGTCGGGATTCACCGCGCCCTGCACGACCATTTCGCCGAGGCCGTAGCTGGCGGTGACGAACACCACGCCGCGGAAGCCGGATTCGGTGTCGAGCGTGAACAGCACGCCCGACACGCCAATATCCGAACGCACCATCAGCTGCACGCCGGCGGACAGGAACACTTCCTCGTGCTTGAAACCCTGGTGCACGCGGTAGGCGATCGCGCGATCGTTGTAGAGCGACGCGAAGACTTCCTTGACCTTGTGCAGCACGTCCTCGATGCCGGTGACGTTCAAGAAGGTTTCCTGCTGGCCGGCGAAGCTGGCGTCGGGCAGGTCTTCGGCGGTCGCGGAGGAACGTACCGCAACGGGAACCTTGTCGCCGCCGGCGTCCCTGCAAAGTTTTGCGTAGGCGTCGCGGATGGCCTTTTCCAGTTCCGCGGGCAGGGCGGTATCGACGATCCAGCCGCGGATTTCCTTCCCGGCCGCATTCAATGCGGTGACGTCTTCGACGTTCAATGTCGCGAGCCGCTTCCGGATCTTGTCGGACAACCCGCTCTTTTCGAGGTACGCCTGGAACGCCGCGGCCGTGGTGGCGAAGCCACCGGGCACCGACACACCCAGCTTGGCGAGGTTGCCGATCATCTCCCCCAGCGAGGCGTTCTTGCCGCCGACCTTGGCCAGGTCGGTCATGCGCAGTTGGTCCAGCCACAGGACGAGTTCGGTCACGACGGTCTCCATGCGTGGGCGGGCGGCCCTCAAACCGGCTATTTTCGCGGGCATCCGGGCCCGAGACAAGCCAAGCCGCGCCGTGCGTTTGGCGCGTATACACTCGGCCTCCGCATCGCATCGGGAGACGGCTTTGAACGGGGACGGGCGCAGGACGGTTTTTTTCGTTTCCGATTCCACCGGCATCACCGCCGAGACCATCGGCAATTCCATCCTCGCGCAGTTCGAGGGAGTGCAGTTCGACGGTCATCGCATCGCCTTCGTGGATACGCCGGACAAGGCGCGCGCGGCTGCGTTGCGCATCAAGACCGTGTATGCGCAAAACGCCGAGCGGCCGATCGTGGTCAACACGGTGGTCGATCCGCAATTGTGCGAAATCATTGCGGAATCGGGCGCGCTGATGGTCGATGTCATGGCACCGTTCGTGGGCACGCTGGAACTGGAACTCGGCACGCGGCGTTCCGGTGCCGTCAACCGCTCGCACGGGTTGGTGGATTTCAACCAGTACGAAGCGCGCATCAACGCGACCAACTACGCGCTTGCGCACGACGACGGCATCGACGTCGATTACACCCAGGCCGACGTGGTGCTGGTCGGCGTGTCGCGCGTGGGCAAGACGCCGACCTGCCTGTACATGGCGCTGCATTACGGCGTGAAGGCGGCCAACTATCCGCTGACCGACGAGGATCTGGAACGCGACTACCTGCCCAAGCGTCTGGATGGCTGCCGCAATCGCCTGTACGGCCTCACCATCGACCCGATCCGCCTGACGCAGGTGCGCGAAGCGCGGCGCCCGGGCAGTTCATATGCCAAGCTCGACCGCTGCAAGCGCGAGCTCGTCATCGCAGATCGCATTTTCCGCAACGAGAACATTCCCTCGCTCAACACCACCCATACCTCGATCGAGGAAATCGGCAGCAAGATCATGGCGCACCTGGGGATCGAGAAGCACATGTTCTGAGGCCAATGTTTTTGTCGCGTTGCGGGGTTTGTGGTGGCAGATGCGAGGCGACAGGCCGATTCGGGATTTTCGAAGCTCATTGCAACGGTGGGGGGCCGAGAATATGATCCGGCACGCACGATGCTCGGAGTGGGTCGGGTATCTCTCACGCGAAGCACGGATTGCCGTTGCGCCGCGCATGGGGGCGAAGGGGCGATGATGGTTGTGTCGCGAGGTTGGACCGGAAAGGCTGCAGACCATTGACGTGGCGGTGGCCGGGCAGGGCACTCGCGGGCCGGTTTTGTCTGGGAACTTTCCCCGTCTTGAGCCAAGGTCGGCCGATTGTTGCAAGGCGATTCGACGACCGCGATTCGTTCGTGTCGGGCGGTCAAATCGGGGCGATGAAAAAATGACCAGGGGGTCGCAAATGCATCAAGGTCGCAAGTGCTCACTTGCATTTGGTGTGGCCGTGGCCGCCGCGTTGTGCGCGCATGGGGCTTTGGCTGCCACTCCGCCGCATGCCCTGTTGGCCTCCTACCTCGACAATGCACTCGTGCCATCATCTGGCCGATTGATTGTCCGTGCACCGGTTGGGACCGCGGCGCTTGGCGGTCACGATACGCGGCTCGCCATTAAGCAGACTCGCGCCAACATCGCCACGTCGTGCGGGACCTTTGTCGTCGCGCTGCCGCCATCTGCCACAACGGAATGGTGCCTCGACAATGAGTCGTTGCCGCCACGAGACCCGCTGAATGTCTCGCCGCTGTTTTCGGCCAGCGCCCCTGAGCGTGACAGTACATGGCCCGCCATTTCGTCAAACTGGGCACACGCCATCGCATTGTCCGCTCCTGTGGTTTCCGCTGAAGCATCGTTACCAGCCGAACCCGACCTGCGTCCGGACCATCCGCCCGTTCCGCCACCTGTACGAAATATCTGGGCACCGATTTCGGCCGCCGCACCCGGTGGCAGCGGTACCTGGTCGCTCACTTCGGCTACGTGGACCGATATCAATGGCGATGGTCCGGCAGCTATGTCGCCGCAACCAGGTTTCGCCGCCTTCCAAGGCAATCCAGGTACGGTCACGGTGGACGATAGCGCTGGCGCCATCAGCATCACCGGAATGCATTTCGCGGTCGACGGTTACACGCTGACCGGCGGCGCGCTGCAGTTGGCGGGCAACGCCGGTAGCGCGGTCAACATCGACGTATCCGGTTACAACGCTGTCATCAACAACGTGTTGACCGGTGATTTGGGCCTGAACGAGGTCGGTTTCGGCACGTTGGTGCTCGCAGGTGACAACACGTACAGCGGCGGTACAACGATTAGTTCCGACACGTTGCAACTGGGAAATGGTGGTACCAGCGGTTCGATCGTTGGCGATGTGACCGACAATGGTTTATTGGAATTCAATCGCAGTGATTCGGTCACTTATGGGGGCGTGATTTCGGGTTACGGGAAGCTGACGCAAACTGGCACGGGCACATTGATGCTCACAGGCACGAACACGTACGCCGATATAACGAATATCGACCACGGCAAGCTGGCGCTGGCTGGTGACGGCAGCATTTCCGATTCGTTTTGGGTTCAGGTCAACAGTGACGGTACCTTGGATATTTCCGGGACGAACGATGGAGCAACGCTCGCAACCTTGGTGGGCACTGGGTCGGTGCTGTTGGGCGAAAAGACACTTACCTTAACCAATCAGTCAGGGTACGAGTTTGACGGTGTCATCAGCGGCACAGGTGGCGTTACCCTTCGGGGCGGCACGCTCGTCCTGAAGGGCGTGAATACTTACACCGGTCTCACCACTATCGACCCTAACACCTGGCTAACGGTCGGGGGCGGGGACACCGGCGCTTCGATCGTCAGTGACGTGTTGGACGAAGGAACGCTTGAGTTTCAGAATGGCGCCAGCGCGGTTTTCGGTGGTGTTATTTCCGGTAGTGGATTTGTAATGACACAGGGAGAGAGCTTAACGCTAACAGGCGACAATACCTTTAGCGGGACAATCTTAGTAAGGGGTCCGGCTCCATTGATAGTTTCAAGCGACGCCAATCTTGGTTCGACCAGCGCCCATATCAACCTGGAGGGAACCTTGGAAACAACAGGGTCATTTGCCTTGGAGCAAACGCTTACGTTTGAAGCGGGCAATGCTGCTACCTTGCAAACGGACGATGGTACGGTTTTGACCATCCCCAATACGGTCAGCAACGTCGGCACGCTGACAAAGTCCGGCGCCGGCACTCTGGTGCTGACCGGGAACAACACCAACGCCGCCGATTTTTATGGGCCAACCACGATTGCCGCGGGTACGCTGCAAATCGGTGACGGTGGCACTAGCGGTTCAATAGCAGGCAGCATTACGGACAATGGTTCGCTGGTGTTTGATCGCAGTGACGCGGTGACTTACGACGGCTATGTTTCCGGGTTCGGTTCGGTGACGCAGGCGGGCGCGGGCACATTGATCCTTACCGGAGATAGCACTTACACCGGCGGTACCACGATTAGCTCGGGCATTCTGCAAATAGGCAACGGCGGTACCACGGGCTCGATTACAGGGGATGTCAGCGCCGTCGGCTACGCCACCTTGGCGTTTTACCGCAGTGACGATCTCACGTTCGACGGCGTTATCAGCGGCAGCGGATTCGTGGTGCAAGAGGGTGGGGGCACGCTGACACTGACGGGTACGAATACCTATAGTGGCCCCACGATGGTTATCAATTCCGGAGCGTTGCAGGTTTCCAGTGATGCCAATCTGGGCGCGACACCGTTCATCGACCTCGTCGATAAGGGCACGCTGCGCGCCGGGGGGGCGTTTACGTTGTCGCATAGAGTCGAGACTCAAGGCAATGCAAGTATCGATACCAACGGCTACGCACTTACAGTGACCGGTGATGTCTTCGGGGATGGCTCTGGATCCAGCGCGCTTATTAAGGAGGGTCTAGGGACGCTGACCCTGTTGGGAAGCCTTACCTATGAGGGTCTTACGACCATAAACGCCGGTACCTTGCAGGCAGCCACGGCGCTACCCGGCAATGCCACGGTTGCCGCGGACGGTACGTTGGACGCCGTACCCGGTGTGGCCGGTGATCTATCTAATGCCGGCAAGGTGGCTGTCCACGGTGGCGACACAACCGTGGGCGGCAACTACACCAGCTCCGGCACTCTGGCTGTCAGCCTGGGCAGCAAGCTGGCCATGACCGGTACCGCGACGCTCAACGGCGGTACGCTGGAAGTGACGGGTGCTGACAGCGGTTATGTCGCCAACACGCACACCGATGTGCTCACTGCAACCGGTGGGGTGACTGGCACATTCACTGCGTTGGTCAAGGATCCCGGCGTGGTATTCACTTCCACGACCATCGGGTACGGCGCGAACGACGTATACCTGGACACCACCGGGCTCAACATCACGGTGGCTGCAGCTTCGATGGGCATCGTCGAGCCAGCTGCGGTGTCGGCCGCGCAGCGCGTACAAACCGGGTTCGAGGCGATCAACGCGAGCATGGCATCCGGAGGTACGCCGTCATCGAACGTGTTGCAAGGCGCCGGCGCGATCCAGCACAGTGCCACGCCGGCCGTGGCGCAGGCCACACTCACGAGTCTGTCCGGTCAGTTGCATGCGGCCAGCGCGGCGATGCTGTTTGACGGGATCGATGCCCGCAGCAATGCATTGTCCGAGCATTTCGATGACCTGGTGAGCGGGCGGGCGAAGTCCGGCGTCTGGTACAGCGATCTCGGCTGGCAGGGCAACCTGCAGCGCAGCGGTTATGCGGGCGCGACCTTCCGCAGCGACGGCGGCATGGCGGGCGCCGACCTGCGCATTGGTTCGCATGCGCTGCTGGGTTTTGCGGCCGGGCAGAGCCTTGGCTTCGGCCAGCTCGACGCGGCCTGGGACCACAACCGCACCTGGATGAACAATATCGCCGTCTACGGTGGGGTGATGAATGGGCCGTGGTACGCGAGCGCGCAGATTGCAAACGGCTGGTATCGCGAAGACATGCAGCGCCTGCTGCAACTGGGTGCGCTGGGGTCACCGGTGGGCACCGCTTCCACGGGCCGCTACAGCGCAGGAGCCTTGGAAGGCGGGCGCCTGATCCGGATCGGCACGGTGCATGTCGAGCCTTTCGTGGACGCTCGTTACCAGCGCCTCGACTTGGGCGGCTTCACCGAACAGGGCGGCTTGGGATACGGCCTCAAGGCCGAAGCCCGCTCGGCCGGCCGCCTGCAGGCGGGACTGGGTTTGCGCGCTGAGCGTGGTTGGCGCCTGGCCAACGGGATGCAGATCGAATTCGATGGCAGTGCCGGCTGGCAGCACACGCTGCACCAGTACGGAGACGTATTCGATGCGAGCTTCACGAGTTTCAATGACTGGCTACCCGTGGAGGGCATAGGCTTGTCGCGGAACACCGCGATATTGCGGGCCGGCCTGTCGTTGTGGCCGGCCCCCAACTTCGGCCTGCGCCTCGGATACATGTACGAGCAAGATCAGCGGGAGCGGGCTGGCAGTGCGATGTTGCAGGGAACGGTAACGTTTTGACTTGGCGTAATCATGGGCCATGTTCGGGCGCAATCTTGTCTTCGCGCACGCGATGCATCGTCCAGCGATCGTCGACCCATCGAGCGGCACATGTTCCAAGCGACCTGCGGGCGCATGGCTTTGGCGACGGTGCCCGGCACCTGCGCCGCGTTTCATCCGCCACGGTTCGTTGCCCTGGCGTTGGCATAACTGTTGCTTCATGACTTGTCTGGTACAAGTTATGAGCCGGACTGGAGTTTGCGATGGATGCCATCGACGCCGAGCAAACCGAACGCGTGCTCAGCTATCTGGCGCGCCTGCGGCACCATCGAGACCAGGGGGAAATGGACCTCCTGGAAAGTCTCCGGCCGACATGGCTGGGGATGGACGCGTGGGACATTGTTCTCGAAGACCTGGAAACCCAGCGTTACAAGGAGCGAGGACGTGCAGTGAGACTGCAACCGCCGGGCGAACCATGAGCGAATCTTTTTCCAACGTCGTGGACTGCACCAGCATCGAGGCGGGCGCTTTTCCGCAGGAGCTGCGCACGCGTTTGCACGTGTTTCGCGCCGACGTCGACCGCGAGGGCGGCAGCGTCGATTCCGCGCCGAGTCCGCACGATTATTTCGATGCGGCGTTGGCGTCGTGCAAGGCGCTCACCGCCATCTGGTACGCCAAGCGCCGCGGCATTCCGCTGGAGCGCGTGGCCACGCGCGTGGAGCGGGACGATCATGCGGAACGGGAAGGGCAGTATCGCCTCCGCGTGCACCTTGATTTCCAGGGTCCGCTCACGGATGAGCAACACGCGTTGCTCCGGCGTGCGGCCGACAATTGTCCCATCCACAAGCTGATGACGCGTGCGGAAATCACCATCGAGACCGCCGGCTGAAGGTGATCGCGGTGGCGTTCGGCACGTTGCAGAGGTCGATCTTGCCGATCTTGTGGTGATATCACCACTCACGTCTCAATCGAGGAGGTTGGCAGCACGATCATGGCGCACCTCGGAATCGAGAGACACACGTTCCGAAGGCGCTGCCTTCGATTCGCGCGGACGGTGCAGCGCCGTTCGCGGTGGCAGGGCATGGGCACGGGTTCCGATCAGCTCGATTCGATTCCAGCGGGCGGTCGGCGGGCGGGGAGGCCCGGAAATCGCCATCTGGCACGCAGGATGCTTGCGTAATAGGCAGGTTTCGCTGGTGCGCGGAGCATCGCACGTCGGTGTGGCTCAATGCCACGCGTCGCGTTCGTGGTTCTGCCGACGTGTGTTTTGCGTCGGATGCGCAACCGTAGTGTCGAACACTGAAAGGAATTCACCCATGAACCCCCGTCGCAAACGCGCACTCAGCTTGGCCGTGGCTGCCGCCATCGTGGCCATGGCTCCCATCTATCTCACTGCTTGCGGCGGCGGTGGGGGCGGCAGTGGTGGCATGGTCAAGCCCAGTCCGCCGCCACCACCACCATCACCTCCGCCTCCGCCGCCACCACCTCCGCCGCCGCCTCCGCCTCCGCCACCGCCTCCGCCGCCGCCGCCACCCCCGCCACCCCCGCCGTATGATCCGGCGTACAACCACCTGACTCCTACCGGTGCGCTGACCGCGCAAGGCGAGGGCTTCACGGGGCAGGGCGTCTATGTCGGCATCCTGGATTCCGGCGTGGATCCGACCACGCCACCCATGAACGGGCGGATCGCATGGTTCAAGAGCTACCTGCCCGGCGCCTCGCAGTCGCCCAGCGACACCTCCGGGCACGGCTCCGTGGTCACCGACATCCTGGGCGGCGCTGCGGCCGGCACGCTGCCCGCCGATAACAACAAGACTTTCCCGGGCGGCGTTGCGCCGGGCACGAGCCTTTATTTCGAACAGGTTTGCGCGAGTGGCAATTTGGCAAGCTGCTCGATCAGCAGCGCCAATTTCAGTGATTTCGTCGCCCAGAACGTCAGGATCATCAATGGGTCCTTCGGTTCCGGAAACGCGCAAACTGATCCCAATCTCGCCGCCACGCAGGGGATCTACCAGCCTGCGGTGGACGCCGGCGCCGTGCTGGTGTGGGCGGCTGGCAGCGGCGGTGCAAGCCAGCCCTGGGATCAAGCAGGTTTGCCGGCCTGGGTTCCCGGTTTTCAGCCGAACTGGCTCGCGGTGGTCGACATGGCCATCGACAGCAATGGCAAGCCGGCCGGGCTCTACACAGGTTCGGATGCGCCATCCAATTCGTGCGGCATTGCCGCCCAGTGGTGCCTTGCCGCACCGGGCAATGTCGAGTTTCCGGCGGTCGGCTCATTCAAGGGTGGTTATGCCAACGGCACCTCGGCGTCGGCGGCCGTGGTGAGCGGCGTGGCCGCGCAGGTTTGGCAGGCGTTTCCGTGGATGACCGCAGCCAACCTCACCGACACCATCCTGACCACTGCGACTCCGTTCGACGATGGCAGTCACACAACTCCGAACCGCACTTACGGCTGGGGCATGATCAATGCCGCCAAGGCCGTGCACGGCCCCGCCCAGTTTGCGTTTGGTGTATTCACCACGGATATTCCGGCAGGCGGGACGTCGACCTTCTCGAACGACATTTCCGGGCAGGGCGGGCTGAAACTGACCGGTCCCGGCACGCTGGTGCTGACCGGCGCCAGCACTTTCAATGGAGTCAGCGAAGTCGCTGCGGGCACGCTGACCGTCAATGGCTCGGTCGTTTCGAGTGTGACCGTGGACGCCGGCGGAACCTTGAACGGCACCGGCAAAATCGGCTACAGCGTGAGCAACAATGGCACGGTCGAGGGCTCCGGCAGCGACGCGGGGCAAGGTCTCACCATCGGCAGCAACCTTGTGGATGCTGCGTCCAGCACCACGGCGGTTGCGCTGGGTAATCCCCTGCACGTGAATGGCAAGGCATCTGTCGCCGGCACCATGAACGTGCTTGCGCCACCCAGCGGTTACACCGTCAAATCCACCGAAAACCTGATTACCGCAGGCGCGGTCAGCGGCACCTTCGCGAACCTCACCTTCGCGTCGGGGGTGTTCTACACCGGCACGCTCGCATACACGCCCACGCAGGTGAACGTGAATCTGACGCAGACCAACGTCACCACGGCTGCGGCTTCCGTGGGCATCGTCGATCCAGCTTCGGTTGGCGCGGCGCAGCGCGTGCAGGTCGGGTTCGAGGCGATCAACGCGACGATGGCGTCCGGAGGCACACTTTCGTCGGGCGTGCTGCAAGGAGCCGGCGCCATCCAGCACAGTGCGACGCCGGCCGTGGCGCAGGCCACGCTCACGAGTCTTTCGGGCCAGTTGCATGCGGCCAGCGGCGCGATGCTGTTCGACGGCATCGATGCCCGGAGCGATGCGCTGTCGGAACATTTCGATGATCTCTTGAGCGGACAAGCGCGGCCCGGGGTGTGGTACAGCGACCTCGGCTGGCAAGGCAACCTGCAACGCAGCGGTTACGCGGGCGCCACGTTCCGCAGCAGCGGAGGCATGGCAGGCGCCGACATTCGCATCGGCACGCATGCGCTGTTCGGCTTTGCGGCAGGACAAAGCCTCGGCTTCGGCCAACTCGACACGTCCTGGGATCACAGCCGCACCTGGATGAACAACGTCGCGATGTACGGCGGTCTGGTGAACGGGCCGTGGTACGCAAGCGTGCAGATTGCGAACGGCTGGTACCGCGAGGACATGCAGCGCCTGTTGCAACTGGGAGCGCTGGGCTCGCCGGTCGGAAACGGCTCGACAGGCCGCTACGTCGCGGGTGCGCTGGAAGGCGGCCGCCTGTTCCGGTTCGGCACGGCGCGTGTCGAGCCTTTCGTGGATGTTCGTTACCAGCGCCTCGACCTGGGCGGCTTCGCCGAACAGGGTGGTTTGGGATACGGCCTCATGGCCGATGACCGCACGGCAGGCCGTCTGCAGGCGGGCCTGGGCTTGCGCGCTGAACGCGGTTGGCGATTGGATAACGGAATGCAGGTGGAATTCGATGGCAGCGCCGCCTGGCGGCACGCCTTGAATCAGTACGGCGGCGTGTTCGATGCGAGCTTCACCGGCTTCAACGATTGGCTGCCGGTGGAGGGCATCGGCTTGTCACGCAATACGACGACATTGCGTACCGGCCTTTCGTTGTGGCCCACCCGCAATTTCGGCTTGCGTCTCGGCTACACGCGCGAACACGGCGAACGCGAGAGCGCCGGCAGCACGATGTTGCAGGGCACGGTCACGTTCTGATCCGAAGTTGCTTCCGATTCATGTCGGACACGACCTTGTGGTTGCTCGCGGGCTGCGACGCCTCGCAAGCTTTTATTCGTTATTCCGCGAAGGCGGGAATCCAGGTGACTTGTCTTGAAACAAAGGCACTGGATTGACTCGCACCATCCGTGGCGCTCGCTTTGCGAGCCGCCTGCGGCGCTCGCGTTTGCAATCCTGCAAACGCAGTCGGCTCGCCGCTGCGCGCGTCCGGTATCACAACAGCTATGGCAATTTTGGAGCCTTGCGCACCGGCAGCGGCACGTTGCAGACGTCGATCTTGCCGACCTTGTAGAGATACCACGCATCCGAGCGGTTGCGGCGCGACTCGACCAGTGCCTCGAACGTCGGCGTATCGGTGCGCAGTGCTTCGAGGTGCATGCGTTCGGATGCCGGCAGGTCGGATGCCAGGCGCACGCGCAGGATTTTCGTCTGGTGCGCCGGATTCTTGTAGAAGCCCATCGGTCCGTTGCCGCGCGGTAAATCCGAGAGGTATTGCATGCCTTGCACCACGCGACCGATCAACGCGATGTTGCGGTCGAGCTGGCGCGGCGCCTGGCCGATCACGGCATAGAGTTCGGTGCCGGGTCCGGAGTTGGGCGTGTTGTCGCGACCGGCGCCGACCATGCCGTAGCAATGCACCAGCCAGGTCTTGCCGGTTTTGGGATCGCGCGCGGCCGGGAAGCCGTTGCTGAATCCGACTTCGGGTGCGTACACGTCGCCGTCGGGCAGCCGGGTGAAGGGAAGCCGGGATGAAACGTCGCGTTCGAATTCGGCGGCGATGGTGGACTTGGCTTTGCCAACTGAACGCGGCGGGTGATCAGGATGTTTGGCTTCGACGGCCGGATCGCCCCATTGCGAAACAAAACCATCCTGCACGCGCAGGATCGCAAGGCCGTCCCAGTAGTGCTGGTGCGCGAGCGTGCGGATGTTGTCGGCGTGCAACGGCGCGTACACGGGAGCGAGTTCGATCACCACGCGGCCCTGCGGCAGATCCATGTACAGCGTGTCGTCGGGATTCAACGCGCGCCAGTCGGAAGGCTTTGAGGCCTTGAGGATCTGATCCATGGTCGGTGCAGGTTTTGCCGCTGCTGCGGTCGCGGCTTGGCTGGCCGCGGGCAAGGCCAGCGCGAGGATCATGGAAGTGGCGGCGATGGAATACGCGAATCGATTCACGGTTGGATCCCCTGTGCATGGGTGTCGCGGTTGAAGATGTCCGGCCCGAATGCGCGCAATCCTTTTTGTCCGGCGTAACCGAGGTGCGGCAGGCCGAACCAGTCCTCGATGCTGCGCAGCAGGCTGTAGTGGTTGTAATCCACGCTGGACACGGTGCCCGGCTTCACGAACGGTGACAGCACCACGGCGCCGATCCGTCCGCCACCGGGGCCGAACTGGCCCGGTTGCGGCGCGCCCGCGGGCCGGGTTTCGTCGCAGCAGGCCGCGGCGTCGGTGCCTTCATCGAAGGTGATGATCAGCAGGCCGTCCTGCTTGAACGCGGGCGAGGCAACGATCTGCGGCACCCATTCACGCAGGAATTTGTCGGCCGAGATCAATCCGCCCGGTTCGCCGTTCTTGCACGGCGCGTCATGGCCGTCGTGGCAAAGGTCGGGCGTGATGAAGGAAAAGTTTGGCGTGGTCGCGACGGATTGCAGGTCGCCCGACAGTTTGTCGAGGTTGACGACATGCGCGGCGCAATTCGCGGCATCGTCGATGACCGAATGGAAATACACGAACGGGTTGTGCTTGTCGGCATACTGGTCGGTCGCGGTTGCCGAGTTGGTATGGTCCACCTCGCCGATATCCACGTGCCCGCACGCCGAGGCTTCGCGCGCCGGGTTGGCGCCCATGCTTTCCATGTAGCCCTTCCACGTGTAGCCCGCATCCTGCAACTGATTGGCCAGCGTCTTCACGTCGGCGGGATAGACGCAACCGGTGCCGCGAATCTGGTCGTTGGCATCGAAGCCCGGTGCGCTGCGCTTGAACTCGCTGAACACGTGGCAGTCTTGCTGCGTTTCGGGGTTTGGCGCCTGCCCGCTGATGATGGAAATGTAGTTGTCGAGGCTGTAGTGCCCGGTCGCGAAATACTGCGTCAGCAGCGCGCCTTGTTTCGGCAGATCATGCGCAAGATACGGTGCGGGCGAATGTGCGCCGAAGGTCACCTGGAACGGTTCGTTTTCGAGCACGATCACGAACACGTGGCGGGGCAGGTGGGCCGAGGCGCCCTCCGCTGCGGGGCGGGTCACCGGATGGGCAGTGCAGCCGGCCAGCAACACGCCGAGCAGCAGGTTCGATGCAAGTCGTGGCGCCCGCAAGCCGCCAATCGCCAGTCGCATGGTGCGCGCCCCTTTCGCCTTCGTGAGGGCGCCCACGATAGCAAAATCGCGGCGCGGCGCGATCAATCGGCCAAATTCGGCGGGGGATCGATGATCCGCTCGATGGCGATATGCAGGTAGCGCCTTGCGTAGCTCGGCCGGTGCTGTGCGAATACCCTGCGTGCGTGCTCCACGTGACGGGATTCCGGCGCGAACAGAAACAGGAACGCGCCGCCCTTGCGGGCGAGCTCCGCATCATCCTTCAGGAACCCCGTTTCGGTGCCGGCGAATTCGGCGATGCGTACTTCGGCGCGCTGCAGCCAGTTGGCTCCGCGGTGGGCTTCGAGCTGGTTGATGACGAAATCGCCCGTGGTCGCGCGGACGTTCTCCGCGCCGACGCCGGACTCGGTGAACGCATGTTCGGCTTCCTGGGCGTCGTGCAGGCTCGGGTAGCCGGCGACAATGTAGTGCTTCGGATAGAACGTGCCGAAGGAGGTATCGCTTTGCTTGAAGAATGCCCAATGCCTTATCACGGCGATCATTCCCGCGCAGTTGCCGGAGACGGCCGCGCGGTGCGGCTCCGAACCGGATCGCACGGCACCCGCCAAGGCTGCGCCCTCGATCGCGAAAAAAACGTTGTCGACGCGTGACGACTACTTCACGGATGCGCCGGGCAGGGCGCCGTTGTCGGCGTCGAGAAGGAACAGATCCGCGCCGCCGCTGCCGGCTGACAGGACCATGCCTTCGCTCAACCCGAAGCGCATCTTGCGCGGTGCGAGGTTGGCGATGAACACCACGTTGCGGCCGACCAGCTTTGCGGGTTCGGCATAGGCGGCCTTGATGCCGGAAAAAATCTGGCGCTTGCCGAGATCACCAGCATCCAGCTCGAAGCGCAGCAGCTTGTCGGAACCTTCCACGGCCTCGCACACCAGCACCTTGCCGACGCGCAGATCGAGCTTCGCGAAGTCGTCGATGGAGATCGTTTCGGGACTCGGAGAGGCTGCGGGTTTGGGAGTGTCGTTCACGATGGGTGTTCCGCGCTTGTCTCCCTCTCCCGCGTGCAGGAGAGGGTTGGGGTGAGGGAAAGTCGAAGCTGGAGCCGTGTTTTGCAACGATTCCTTCGAAGCCTCGATCATGGCTTCGATATGCTTCGGGTCGATGCGGGTGACCAGGGCCTTGAACGGCTTGATGGCGTGGCCGAGCAACGGATGCAGCGCGGCCTCGAAATCGGCGGGCGTGTCGTCCAGGAATTCGAACGCGCGCGCGGTGGTGGCCGGCACCACCGGCGCCAGCCAGATCGTCAGCAGCCGGAAGTAGTTGAGTGCCAGCGTCAGCACGATGTGCAACTCGTCGCGCCTCGATTCGTCCTTGGCCATCACCCAGGGCGCATGATCGGCGACGTACGCATTGGCCTCGTCCGCGACTTCGATGATCAGCCGGATCGCGGCGGCGTAATCGCGCAGTTCGTACAGCGCGGCGCAGGCTTCCAGCTTGGCGGCGGCGGCGGCGTAGCGCCCACGCACGGTTTCCGGAAGCGAGCCGGCAAGCTTGCCATCGAAATACTTGTGCACGAAACCCGCGCAACGGCTGGCGATGTTCGCCCACTTGCCGACCAGGTGCGAATTGACGCGTTCCTCGAAGGCTTTCAGGTCGAGGTCGATGTCGGCGAGTGTCGGGCCGAGCATCGAGGCGAGGTAATAGCGAAGGTAATCGGCGTCGAGATGATCCAGATACGTGCGCGCGTTGACGAACGTGCCGCGCGACTTCGACATCTTGGCGCCGTCCACGGTGAGGAAGCCGTGCACGTTCACCGCCGTCGGCATGCGCAGGCCCGCGCCGTGCAGCATCGCCGGCCAGAACAACGTGTGGAAGTAGATGATGTCCTTGCCGATAAAATGCACCATTTCGGTGTCACTATCGGCGTCGAGGAACCGGTCGAAATCGGCCGCGGTGAGGTCGGGCTTGCTGCCGCCCTCGCACAATTCCTTGAACGCGGCCAGATAGCCCACCGGCGCATCGACCCACACGTAGAAGTATTTGCCGGGCTGGCCGGGGATTTCGAAACCGAAATACGGTGCGTCGCGCGACACGTCCCAGCTGCGCAGGCCGTCGGCGAACCATTCCTTCAGCTTGTTGACGACTTCGGATTGCAGGCCGCCGGCGGCGCGGCGTTCCTCCAGCCATTCCTTCAGCAAGCCCTCGAAGTCGGCCAGCTTGACGAAGAAGTGCAGCGATTCCTTTTCGACCGGTTTCGCACCCGACACCACAGAGTACGGATTGATCAGGTCCATCGGCGTGTACGTGCTGCCGCACACTTCGCAGGCATCGCCGTACTGGTCCTTCGAATGGCAGACTGGGCACTCGCCCTTGATGAAGCGGTCGGGCAGGAACATCTGCCGTTCCGGATCGAACAACTGCTTGACCGGTTTCGATTCGACGTGTCCGCTTTTTTCCAGCGCGTGCCAGATGCGATACGTCAGTTCGCGGTTGCTGCCGGTATGCGTGCTGGAATAATGATCGTAGGCGACACTGAAATCGCGCAGGTCGGCGGTGTGTTCCTTCCACACGTTGCCAATCAGCGTTTCCGGCGTGATGCTTTCCGTCTCCGCGCGCAGCATGATCGAGGTGCCGTGCGCGTCATCCGCGCAGACGTAGTGCACCGTGTTCCCGGCCATCCGCATCGCGCGCACCCAGATATCCGACTGCACGTGCTCGACGATATGGCCGAGGTGGATGCGGCCATTCGCATAGGGCAGGGCGCTGGTGACCAGGATTTCGCGGGGCATTGCTCGGGTTCGCAATCGCAAGACGATCGCGGATTATCGCATGGTGGCGCTTTCCCTTCTCCCGCTCGCGGGGAAGGTGTCCGAAGGACGGATGGGGGGGAATACTTGCGATCACATCGCAAGGCGAACGGATTCCGTGGCGGTGACCTGGCGTCAACAATTCACCAAGGCGTCCGGTGATTTCGTCGCGGAAATGGTGCTTGTGCAAGTTGGCGGCGAACACCTGGCCGATCACGCGATGGTTTTTTAGCTTGCCCAGCCAAAATGGATTCCGGGTTCCGCGCTGCGCGCGGCCCCGGAATGACGACGGGTGGTGATTTCCGGCCTATGTCGGAATGACGGGCGTCGTGCACCCCGCGCCGGCCTCACCACCCCATGTAATGCCCACCATTGATCGCGAGGTTCGCGCCGGTGATCCATGCGGCCTTGTCGTCGAGGAAGAACGCGACGGCGTAGGCGATTTCGTCGGGTTCGCCGAGGCGCCCCAGCGGAATCTGCGCGACGATCTTGGCGCGCACGTCCTCGGGCACTGCCATCACCATGTCGGTGCCGATGTAGCCGGGCGAGACGGTGTTGACGGTGATGCCGAACTTGGCGTTTTCCTGCGCCAGCGAGATGGTGAAGCCGTGCATGCCGGCCTTGGCGGCGGCGTAGTTGGCCTGCCCGTACTGGCCCTTCTGGCCGTTGATCGAACTGATCTGCACGATCCGCCCCCACTTGCGTGCGCGCATGCCCTCGATCACCGGCCGCGTCACGTTGAAGCATGCATTGAGGTTGGTGTTCACCACGTCGGTCCACTGCTGGTAGCTCATCTTGTGGAACGTGGTGTCGCGGGTGATGCCGGCGTTGTTGATCAGGATGTCGATGGGACCCAGTTTTTGTTCGACCTCGCGCACCATCGCCTCGCACGACACAGGGTCGGATACATCGCCCTTGATCGTGAGCACGTCGATGCCTTCGCTTTTCAGCTTGTCGCGCCAGACATTGGTTTTCTCCTCGTTGCGATAATTGGTCGCAACCTTGTAACCCATCTTCGCCAGCCGGCGGACGATCGCGGTACCGATGCCACCCGTACCCCCCGTTACCAGTGCCACGCGTGCGCTCATGACCGCTCCTCTCGTGTGATGGTGCAACCATCCTACGCCAGCCCCGCGGGCAGCGGGAGACTGCGGGAAGGGTGCCGCGAGCTGCTACGCTCCCAGGCTTGTTCCTTCGATCGCGGCCGTGCGTTGACCGGGCGTTGCTGACGAGATCATTCGTTGTCGGTTCGGGTCGCGCTTGTCGCGGTGCGGGCAATGAGACCGCGCAATGGCGAAAGATCGAAGTTGTGCGCGGCGGTGAGCAGAATCGTCGCGACGTCGTGCGCATCGGGTACGGGCTGACCGAGAAAACGCAGCGCGCGCGCCAGTGCAATGCGTGGATCGGCTGCGTCCACTGCCGGTGCGTCGCTTGATTTGGAAAACTTGCGGCCTTGCGCATCGACCGCCAGCGGCAGGTGCAGGTACGCGGGTGTCGACAGGCCGAGCAGCCGCTGCAACAGGATCTGGCGTGGGGTGGAATCCAGCAGGTCGCAGCCGCGTACCACTTCGGTGATGCCCTGGAACGCGTCGTCCACCACGCATGCGAGCTGATAGCTCCACAGGCCGTCCGCGCGGCGCAGCACGAAATCGCCCACGGCTTCGCGCACGTTCTGATGTTGCGGTCCCTGCAGACCGTCGTCGAAAACGATTTCGAGGTCGGGTACGCGCAACCGCCATGAGGGTTCGCGATCGTCGCGACGCGTGCTGGTGCAATGGCCATCCCGATGCACCGCGCCCGCCGCTTCGAGATCGGCGCGGCTGCACCAGCACGGGAAGGCGTGGCAGTCGCGTTGCAGTTGCCGCAACGCCTGCGCGTAAGCTTCGCCACGTTTCGATTGATGCAACGCGGGCGCGTCGGCGGTCAATCCAAGTTGCGCGAGCGTCGACAGGATGGCCTGGGTGGAGCCCGCGACCTCGCGTGGCGGATCGATGTCATCGACGCGCAGCAGCCAGTGTCCGCCCCGGTTCCGCGCGCGCAGCCAGCTCGCCAGTGCAGCTACCAGCGAGCCGAAATGCAGATCGCCGGTCGGCGATGGTGCGAAGCGTCCGCGATAAAAGCCCCTCTCCCCTCGGGAGAGGCGGCGCGTAGCGCCGAGCGCGCAGCGCTGGGGTGAGGGTTCGGAAGAGTTGGATGCGTATCGGTTCACCGGACTCCTGCCCGGCCCTTTGGGCAAAAACAAGAGCAGCGCGTTGCGCCCCCTCTCCCGAAGCGAGAGGGGAAAAGCTACCATGCGGTGGACTCGTCGGCCACAAACCGGCGTTTGGCGTGCCGCGCAATGGCGTGCGGCGGGGAACCACATCACCGGAATGCACCCATGAATGCAATCAGCGGAATGCCGAAACGCCGTGAACTGACGATCCGCGGCGTCATCATCGGCATCGTCATCACGATCGTGTTCACCGCCGCGAACGTGTACTTCGGATTGAAGGCAGGCCTGACGTTTTCGACATCGATCCCGGCCGCGGTGATCTCGATGGCGATCCTGAAGGCGATGCGCGATGCGACCATCCAGGAAAACAACATCGTGCAGACGGTGGCCTCGGCGGCGGGCACGTTGTCGTCGATCATCTTCGTGCTGCCGGGCCTGGTGATCGTCGGTTACTGGACGGGATTCCCGTTCTGGATTTCGGCGGGCATCTGCGCGACCGGCGGCATCCTCGGCGTGATGTACACCATTCCGCTGCGGCGCGCGCTGGTGACGGATTCGGATTTGCCGTACCCGGAAGGCGTGGCGTGCGCCGAGGTGCTGAAGGTCGGCGCGGGCGAGGGCGGCGACGAGGCGGAGTCGGTCGAGACCGGCGGCGCGGGATTGAAGGCCGTGCTGTGGGGCGCAATCGTGTCGGCGATCTTCTACGTGATTGTGCAGACGAAAGTGTTTGCCGCCAGCGTGACCGATTATTTCCGCATTGGCGGCGACAAGGGTGGCGCGAGCGGTTTCGATTTTGGCCTGTCGTTCGCGCTTTTCGCAATCGGACACCTGGTCGGGTTGTGGGTGGGTGTGGCGATGCTGGTGGGCGCGCTGATTGGCTGGGCGTGGGCGGTGCCGTATTTCACGCACCTGCATTGGGCCGCGGGCGCGGCCGCCGAGGTGGCGCAGGCCGGATGGAGCCATTACGTGCGCTTCATCGGCGCGGGCGCCATCGGCGTGGCCGCGATCTGGACGCTCGCCAAACTGGTGAAGCCGCTGGCGAGTGGCCTCGCCGGTGCGTTCCGCGCATCACGCGCGCGGAAGTCCGGCACCTTGAATGAGTTGCCGCGCACCGAGCACGACATGCCGATCGGCATGGTTGGTTTGATTTCGCTGGTCTGCATGATTCCGATCGCGTACCTGCTGTGGCATTTCGCCGTCAACAATGGCTTGGGCGGTGCGACGTGGACGCTGGTGATCGGCGGCGTGGTGTTCGTGATCCTGCTGAGCTTCCTGGTGTCGGCGGTGTGCGGCTACATGGCCGGCCTGATCGGTTCTTCCAATAGTCCGCTGTCCGGCGTCGGCATCCTGGTGGTGGTGATCGCCGCGCTGTTGCTGGTGCTGGGCGTCAAGCCGTTCCTGCCACCGGGCGCGGACAAGGCGCTGGTCGGTTTCGCCCTGTTCATCACGTCGATCGTGTTCGCGGTGGCATCGATTGCGAACAACAATCTGCAGGATTTGAAGACCGGCCAATTGGTGGACGCCACGCCGTCGTTGCAGCAGTGGGCGCTGGTGATCGGCGTGCTGGCGGGTGCGGTGGTGATTCCGCCGGTGATGGATTTGCTGCAGCACACCTACGGTTTCCTCGGCGCACCGGGCGCCGATCCTTCGAAGGCGCTGCCCGCGCCGCAGGCGGGCCTGATTTCCGCGTTGGCCAAGGGCGTGATTACGGGCGCGGTGCCGTGGGACATGATCGGACTGGGCGCCGGCATCGGGGTGGCGATCATCATCCTCGACGAGTTGCTTGGTCTCACGAAAAAGGGGCCGCGCCTGCCGCCGCTGGCGGTCGGCCTGGGCATCTACCTGCCGACTTCGACCACGCTGATGGTGGTGGTCGGCGCGTTGGTCGGCGCGTGGTTCGATCGGCGTGCCGATCGTCATCCGCGGGCCGAGGCGACCAAGCAATTGGGCGTGCTGCTGGCGTCCGGCTTGATCGTGGGCGAAAGCCTGCTAGCCGTGATCTTCGCCGGCATCGTCGGGCTGAGTGGCAAGCAGGGTCCGATTGCGCTGGTGGGCGACAGCTTCGCGACGCCCTCGATCATCATCGGCGGCGTGGTGTTCGCGATCACCGTAATCGTGCTGTACCGCTGGATCATCGGGATGGCGCGTTCGGCGGCTTGAGAAAGGGCTGCGCGCCACCAATCTTGAAGATTGCCGCGCGCCTCGCTGGGGCGCTGCGGTTATGTCCTGTCCATCCCTTTGACTAGCCGATAGCCATGAGCACTACCACCGAAACCCGCCCGTTCGAAGCCGAAGTCGCGCAGGTCCTGCGCCTGGTCACGCATTCGCTGTATTCGCACAAGGAAATCTTCCTGCGCGAACTGGTCTCCAATGCCTCCGATGCCTGCGACAAACTGCGCTTCGAGGCGATCGGCAAACCCGATCTGCTGGATGGAGACGGCGAGCTGCACATCGACATCGAGTACGACAAGGAAGCAAAAACGCTCACCGTTCGTGACAACGGCATCGGCATGAGCCGTGATGAAGTCGTCGCGAACCTCGGTTCGATCGCGAGTTCCGGTACGCGGCGATTTCTCGAATCATTGAGCGGCGAACAGCAAGCGGACGCGCGCCTGATCGGGCAGTTCGGCGTGGGCTTTTATTCCGCATTCGTGGTGGCGGACAAGGTGACGGTATTGAGCCGTCGCGCCAGTGCGAATGCGAAAGATGGCGTCCGCTGGGAAAGCGACGGCAAGGGTGAATATTCGTTGGCCGCGGAAGCGATCGCTGCGCGCGGTACGTCGGTCATCCTGCACCTGAAGGACGACGACACCGAATTCCTCGACCACTGGAAACTGCGCGACCTGATCCGCAAGTATTCCGACCACGTCGCGTTTCCGATCCGGATGAAGAAATTCAAGGACGGCAAGCCGACCGACGAGTGGGAAACCGTCAACGACGCCTCTGCACTGTGGGCCAAGCCGAAGTCCGAAATCACGGATGACGAATACAAGGCGTTCTACAAGTCGCTCGGGCACGATTTCAGCGATCCGCTGACGTGGGCGCACAACCGCGTCGAGGGCGGCAGCCAGCGCTTCACGACGCTTCTTTACATACCCGCGCAGCCGCCGTTCGACCTGCTGATGGGGGGACGCGATGAGCGCAAGGGCGTCAAGCTCTACATCAAGCGCGTCTTCATCATGGACGCGGCGGAGGAATTGCTGCCGAACTACCTGCGTTTCGTGCGTGGCGTGGTGGATGCCGACGACCTGCCGCTCAACGTCAGCCGCGAAATCCTGCAGCACAACCGCCAGATCGAACGCATCAAGGGGTCCTGCGTCAAGCGCGTGCTGGACCTGATCGAGAAACTCGCGAAAGACGAACCGGAAAAGTTCAATACCTTCCGCAGGGCTTTCGGCAACACCCTGAAGGAAGGCATCGTCGAGGATCCCTCCAACCGCGGGCGCATTGCCAAGTTGTTACGCTTTGCATCCACGAAGGGCGAGGGTACCGAACAGGATGTTTCGCTGGACGATTACCTCTCCCGGATGAAACCCGGCCAGGATGCGATCTGGTACGTCACCGCCGACAGTTACAAGGCCGCCGCCGGCAGCCCGCAGTTGGAAGCGTTCAGGGCGAAAGGCATCGAAGTGTTGCTGATGTTCGACCGCGTCGACGAATGGATCATGGGCCAGTTCGGCGAGTACGAGGGCAAATCCTTCCGCAACGTGGCCAAGGGCGAGCTGCCGCTGGACGAAGCGGACAAGCAGAAGCAGGAAGCCGCGGCGAGAGAAGCCGAACCGCTGGTGAAGAAGCTCAAGGAACTGCTGGGTGATCGTGTCGGCGACGTGCGCGTTTCCGCGCGGCTGACCGATTCGCCATCGTGCCTGGCACTGTCCGATTACGAACTGGCGCCGCATCTCGCCCGACTGTTGCGTGAAGCGGGTCAAGAGGTTCCCGATTCCAAACCGACGCTGGAAATCAATCCGGCGCACGCGCTGGTGAAACGTGCGGAATCCGAACCCGACGAAGCGAAGGCCAAGGATCTTGCGCTGCTGTTGCTGGAGCAGGCCGAGATCACCGCTGGCGCGGCATTGCCAGATCCGGCGGCGTTCGTGCAGCGGATGAATCGGTTACTGGGTGGATGAGTCCGGATTGCCGTGCTTCATCGCGTCTACCGCACGAAGTGCTTGCTTCAGCCCTGCGCCGGTGCGTTGTCGGTACAGCCGAATCGCATCGACCTTTCGACCCGCCTGAACGGCCGCCTCGATTTCGGCTTCGCTGATGTCGGTGCGGCTTGGACCGGTCCCAACGCCATGGCGAAGATAGATCCATCGGGCGAGCAGGAACCCGGCTGCGAAGCACGCCAGCCCCAGTTGCCAAGGATGGGTGAGCAGTTCCATGGTGGCGTTTCCTTGCATGGACGGTGTGATCATAACGCTGGTGAACGACGTGCGCGAATCCGGAACTGACGATGTGCGGCTTGATGCCTGGCTCTGGGCCGCGCGTTTCTTCAAGACCCGCGCGCTGGCGAAGCAGGCCGTCGAACGTGGACGGGTGGAAATCGCCGGCGCTGCGTGCAAGCCGGCGCACGTGTTGAAGCCGGGCGACCAGGTGCGCATCACGCACGGCGATGAAACCTTCGAGGTCGAGGTGACCGGGCTCGCGCACAAGCGTGGTTCGGCGGCGCTGGCGCAAACGCTTTATCGCGAGTCCGAGGCGTCGATCAGGGCGCGCGAAACGGCGCGCGAGCAACGCCGCGCGGAACGTGCCGGCTACCAACCGCCGTCGAAGCGGCCCGACAAGCGCGCGCGCCGGTTGATCCGTGCGCTGGGCGACATCGACACGCTCTAGCCACTGGCGGGTGCGAACTGCCTGCTCCGCGCCTGCCACGCGTACAGCGGGATGCCGAGCGCCAGCAGCACGAAATTCCAGAACACCGCGTCCTTGCCGGCACCGACGACGGCCCACAGGCAGAAGCCGAATGCGGCGAAGGCAAGCAGCAGGGTGCGCGCGCGCAACGGCCGACCACTGCGATGCGCCAGCACCACGTCGGCCATCGAGCAAAACAGATAGCAGACGACATTGCCGAGCGTCGTCAGCAGCACCATGAAGGTGAACATCGCGACCATCCCGCGGCTGTAGTTGGCCAGCACCATGAGGCTGTTGATGACGCCCGCGACCAGCAGCGCCGGCACCGGCGTTCCGCGCGCGGATTCACGCGCGAAAAACTTCGGAAACAATCCGTCCTTCGCCACCGCCTGCGGAAATTGTCCGGCGATCAGTGTCCAGCCGTTCAACGCACCGAAGCAGGAAATCGCCGCGGCGCCCGCGATCAGCCAACCCGCCCAGCCGCCCCACAGCAAGCGCCCTGCATCGGCGAACGGCGCCTGCGATTGCGCGAGTTCCGATGCCGGCAACAGGCCCATCACTGCCGCGGTGCACGCGATGTAGAGCCCGGCCGCGATCGCGGTGCCGAGCAACGTGGCGCGCGGGATGGTTTTTTCGGGATCGCGCACGTGGCCGGCGGGAATCGTGGCGCATTCCACGCCGATGAACGCAAACAAGGTGGCCGCGACGCAGATGTTGATCGCGCTCAACGGCGAGCCCGCGTGCGGTCCCGGCGCCAGCAGGTGCGGATCGAAGCGCGTGAATCCGAACAGCGCCAACGCCAGCAGCGGCAGGATCTTCAGGACCGTCGTCACCACCTGCAGGGTCCCCGCGCTGCGAATGCCGGCGATGTTGACCGCGATCAGCACCCAAACGGCGGCCATCGCGGTCAGCGCGCCGTACAAGGGGTGCGCACCGAGCGCGGGAACGAACGCAGACATGTAGCTCGCGAACGCCACGGCGATGGTCGCGTTGCCGCCGACCAGGGCAATCCAGTACACCCACGCGACCAGGAAGCCGACGCAGTCGCCGAAGGCTTCGCGACTGTAGGCATACGGCCCGCCTGCGCGCGGCGCGCGCTTCGACAAGCGGAAGAACACGCCGGCCAGCAGCAGCGCACCGATCGCGCTGATCACCCATCCGGCAAGGCTGTAGCCACCGTAGGGCGCGAGCGACGCCGGCAGCAGGAACACGCCCGAACCGATCATGTTGCCCAGCACCAGCGTGGTTGCAATGCCAAGCCCGATCTGTCGCTTCGACACGTTCATGGGCGCCCCTTGCCTGCTCGAGTGGCCGCCCGATTGTACGCTGGCCGTGGGCTCCAGCGGGCGGCTATGCTGGCATCTGTTCCTGCAAGGAGCGGCCATGATCCGCATCGCCATCACGCGTGCCGTCAGCCGCGCATTGGAACATTGCGAGCTGACCCATTTGCCGCGCCGTCCGATCGACTTCGCGCTCGCGCGCCGCCAGCACGCCGCCTACGAACAGGCGTTGCGGGAAGCAGGATGCGAGGTGCGGCAGCTTCCGGAGCAAACCGACCAGCCGGATTCGGTGTTCGTGGAAGACACGGCGATCGTGCTGGACGAAGTGGCCGTGATCACGAGGCCGGGCGCGCCGTCACGACGCGGGGAAGTGGAATCGATGGCGGTGGCCTTGGAGGGATTGCGCGAAATCGTGCGCATCGAGCCGCCCGGTACGCTGGACGGCGGCGACGTGTTGCGGCTGGATCGCGTGCTGTACGTCGGTGCCTCCGCGCGCAGCAGTGTCGATGGCATCGCGCAACTGGGACGCCTGCTGGCGCCGTTCGATTACCGCGTGGTCGCGGTGCCGCTGCGGGGTTGCCTGCATTTGAAGAGCGCCGTGACGCAAGTGGCGCCCGATCGACTGCTAATGAATCCGGACTGGGTGGACGCTCGCTGCTTCCCGGGATGGGAGCCGATTGCCATCGACCCTGCCGAGCCGCACGCGGCGAATACGTTGCGCGTCGGCGACGCGGTGACCTATCCGGCTTCGTGTCCACGCACGGCGGAGGCGCTGCGCAAACGGGGTAACGACGTCCGTAGCGTCGAGATGTCCGAAATGGAAAAGGCCGAGGGTGCCGTCACCTGTTGCAGCGTGATCGTGCCCGTTTGATGCCGCCACGGCATCGCTTGCGCCAGCGGGTGGAGCGGCCGACACTATGCAGGCACCCGCCCAGGGGAACAGGATGCCGGTTTTCGACCTATTCAAGCGGTTCAAGACCCAGCCGGCGGCGCCGGCCGAGCGTCGCGGCGATGAGCGCCTCCGGGCGTCGTTGGGCGCACGCGTGCTGGTGGTGGACGATTCCGCCACCATCCGTGCGGTGCTCGGCAAGATGCTCGCGCAGGACAGCTACGAAGTGCTGGTGGCCGCGGATGGCGAAAGCGCCGTCACGCTGGCGCAGGCGCAGCTTCCCGATCTGATCTTCCTCGATATCGTGCTGCCCGGCATTTCGGGCTTCGCGGTACTGCGCGCGCTGCGGCGCGACAGCCGCACCCGCACCACGCCGATCATCATGATGAGTGGCAACCAGCAGGCGACGGAACAGTTCTACGTGCAGCGCTTCGGCGCCGACGGGTTCGTCAAGAAGCCATTCGGTCGCGCGGACGTTTTCCACGCGATCCGCGCACTGGTACAGACGGGACGCATGCCGGCGCGACTGGAAGCCGAGCCCATGGATGTGATTCCGGAAGGCATGACGCAGGAGGAATGGAACGCCATTCCCGACGTTGGCATGCCGGACGAGGCGCACATGGCTCCCGTGCCCGCGGCTGGGCCGGTGACTGGGCCGGCACCAACGGCTGAGCCTGCGTTCGAACGCGCGCCCGCGGCTCCCGTGGCGAGTGCGCCGGCCACACCGCGCGTCGATGCGCCGCTCAATACGTGGTCCGTACCCGCCGCCAGCGGCGTGATGCGGCCATCGATCGGCAGCGGTGTGCAAGGTGCCTTGCACGGCGGGCCGGCGCCGCTGGTGGTGTACGTCAGCAAACCGCAGTCCGAGCCGGCCCGCGTCGAGGCAATGAATCCCGGCGAAACCGCGCCTTCGCGCGAATCGGAAGGTTGATCCGGGAAGTTCGATCCGCGGGGGCCCGATCAGGAAACGCCTTTCGCGCAGGTCGGCCCCAGCCACTTGCCGGACGACTGGCCTTCCATCACGAAGTGGCCGCCCATGTGCGGGTCATCGCCTTCCATCCGGAAAGTGCCGGCGTAGCTCTTGCCGCCGCCGCCGATGTTGCCGTCGATCACGCCATGGCGCGGACCGCTGTTGCCGCCGCATGTGATATCGGCGTGGAAGTGATCGCCCGACCATTTCGCGTTCTGCGAGGTGCAGTCCTTGTTTTCGCTGAAATCGGGATGCTCGTCCCTGGCGGCTTGCTCGACCGTCAGGCACTGCTTGAACGTGTGTGGCGCGCCGAAGTTCGGGACCTTGATGCCGCGCGCCTTCATCTGCGCCATCGCCTCGGGCGGAATCTGGATGCCGCCTTGCGCGAAATGCATCCGGGTGGTGATCTCCCATTGACCGGGAACGCGATGTGCGGCGTGCGCGACGCAGGGAAGTGCGGCGATCGCAACGATGGCTGCTGACAGGATGGACTGGCGCATGGTGACCCCCCTCAGGGCTGGAATCGCGCGGCGAGCATAGGCCTGCGGGAATGCCGTTGCCAGTGCCGGCGGCGACCGGCTATTGGCTGGATTGCTTCAGCCGATACAACGCATCCAGAGCTTCTTTCGGCGTCATCGTGTCGGGGTCGAGGGCACGCAGCGCATCGGCCAATGCTTCGAGGCGGGGATCGGCGCGCGGCGCGGCGAACAGGTCGGATTGTGGCGACGCGCCGCTCTTTGCGGATGGCTTGTTCGGGGCGTTGCTGCGCGCGCCACGTTCGAGTTCGGCCAGCGTTTGCTTCGCGTCCGCGATCACGGCTTTGGGCAAGCCCGCCAAGGCTGCCACCTGCAGGCCGAAGCTGCGGTTGGCCGGGCCATCCTTCACCGCGTGCATGAACACGAGTTGGTCACCTTGTCTGGCGTCGTGGTATTCGACCGCATCCAGGTGCACGTTGGCGATGGTGTCGAATTGCGCGGCGAGTTCGGTCAGCTCGAAATAATGCGTAGCGAACAGCGTGAACGCGCGGTTGGCGGTGGCAAGATGCACCGCCGCGGCGCGCGCCAGCGCGAGGCCGTCATACGTTGAAGTGCCGCGTCCGACCTCGTCCATCAGCACCAATGATTGCGCCGTCGCGTTGTGCAGGATGTTGGCGGTTTCGCTCATTTCGACCATGAAGGTCGATTGCCCGCGCGCAAGATCGTCGCCGGCGCCGATGCGGGTGAAGATGCGGTCGATGGAGCCGATCGTCGCGCTGGCTGCGGGGACGTAGCTGCCGATGTGCGCCAGCAGCACGATCAGCGCGTTCTGGCGCATGTAGGTGCTCTTGCCGCCCATGTTCGGGCCGGTGATCACCAGCATGCGGCGCGAATCGTCGAGTGACAGATCGTTCGGCTCGAACGGCTCGGTGCGCACCGCCTCCACCACCGGGTGCCGGCCCCGTTCGATCGCGATGCAGGCGTCGTCCACCAGTTGCGGACGCGACCAGTCCAGCGCGTCCGCACGTTCGGCCAGCGAGGCGAGCACGTCGAGTTCCGCCAATGATTGTGCAGCCCGTTTCAACGGCTCGAGTTTTTCAATCAGCGCATCCAGCACGCCGTCGTACAGCGCGCGCTCGCGCATCAACGAACGTTCCTTCGCGGACAGAACCTTGTCCTCGAAGGATTTCAGTTCCTCGGTGATGTAGCGTTCGGCGTTCTTGGTGGTCTGGCGGCGCGTGTAGTGCGCGGGCGCCTTGTCGGCCTGGGCCTTGCCGAACTCGATGTAGTAGCCGTGCACGCGGTTGTAGCCCACTTTCAGCGTCGCGATGCCGGTGGCGGCGCGTTCGCGCGTTTCGAGTTCGACCAAGTATTGATCCGCATGCGTGGAAAGCTGGCGCAGCTCGTCGAGCTCGGCATCGTAGCCCTCGGCGATGGCGCCGCCTTCGCGCAGCAGCGCGGGTGGGCGTTCGACAATCGCGGCCTGCAGCAGGCGAACGGTGTCCTCGTGCTCGCCGAGGCGTTCGATCAACTGATGCAACAACGGAGTTGCTTTTCGACAATTCCGGCCATGGATGGCCGGCTCTTGATCTTCGCGATCAGGGATGATCGCACGGGCAATGTCCGGTGCCGCGGCGAGACCGTCGCGCAGTGTCGCAAGATCGCGCGGACGCGCGGAGCGCAGCGCCACGCGCGCGAGGATGCGTTCGAGATCACCGATGCCGCGCAGCTTTTCGCGCAGCGATTGCAACGATCCGGATTCGATCAGTGCCGCGAGCGACTGGTGGCGCAAACGAAGTACGGCGTGGTCTCGCAACGGGCGGTGCAGCCAGCGCCGCAGCGCGCGCGCACCCATCGGCGTGATGGTCGAATCCAGCACGCCGAGCAGTGTGTAGCGCGTATCGCCGCTCGGATGTGTGTCGAGTTCGAGATTGCGGCGCGTCGCCGCGTCCATCGCCACGGTTTCGTCGGCCGATTCGACCGCAAGGCCGGTGAGGTGCGGCAGCGCGGCTTTCTGGGTTTCCTGCAAATAGCCGAGCAGGCAGCCGGCCGCCGCGACGGCCAGCGGCAGGCCGTCGGCACCAAATCCCGAAAGATCGCGCGTGCCGAAGAAGCGCGTCAATTCACGGTGTGCGCTGGTTTCGTCGAAATGCCAGGGCGGACGTCTGCGCAGGCCGTTCAATGCGGCTACCGCCGAAGGCCATGCAACGTCTTCGCACACCAAGGTTTCCACAGGCGTGAGACGCGCGAGCTCGGCCGCCAACGCATCGGCGTCGGCGACTTCGCTCAACAGAAAGCGTCCGCCGGCCAGATCGACCCACGCCAGCCCGAAACCCGACGCACCCGCCGCGATCGCCAGCAGCAGATTGTCGCGGCGTTCCGGCAGCAGCGCCTCGTCGGTGAGCGTGCCGGGCGTGACCACGCGCACCACCGTGCGCTCCATCGGCCCTTTGCCGTTCGGGTCGCCGATTTGCTCACAGATGGCAGCGGACTCGCCCGCGCGCACCAGCTTGGCAAGGTACGACTCCACCGCGTGATAGGGCACGCCCGCCATCGGGATTGGTGCGCCGGCCGATTCACCGCGCTGGGTCAATGTGATGTCCAGCAACCGCGCGGCCTTGCGCGCGTCGTCGTAGAACAGCTCGTAGAAATCACCCATCCGGAACAACAGCAAGGTCTCCGGGTACTCGGCCTTGGCGGTGAAGTACTGGCGCATCAGGGGCGTGTGGCGGGCGAGGTCGGCCTGGTCCATCGGAGTTGCAACGGTGCTGGCAAGCGCGCAGTGTCGCATGCGCCGGCCCGGCGCCCAAGCGCCGGCGCTGTCACGAGACTGTCATGTTGCGACGCTGCAATAATCCCGTCACCGGACTGCCACGAAATCACATGCACAAGCGCGTACTGATCGTCGAAGACGAAGCTTCGATCCGCGACATGGTCGCCTTCGCGCTGCGCAAGGCGGACATGGAGGTCGTCCAAGCCGCCGACGCGCGCGCCGCGCTGTCGGCGATCAGCGACACGCCGCCGGACCTGATCCTGCTGGACTGGATGCTGCCCGGCATGACGGGGCTGGAACTGGCGCGGCGCCTGCGCGCAGAGGAACGCACCGCCGAGGTGCCGATCATCATGCTGACCGCGCGCGGCGAGGAAATTGATCGCGTCAACGGGCTCGAAGCCGGTGTCGATGATTACGTGGTCAAGCCGTTCTCGACACGCGAACTGATTGCGCGGATCAAGGCGGTGCTGCGCCGCGCCCAGGCCGATGGCGGCACGGGTTCGATCGAGGTCGGCGGCCTGCGCATCGATGGCCCCGCGCACCGCGTGTATGCCGGCGACGCGCAGATCGAGATCGGTCCGACCGAATATCGCCTGCTGCATTTCTTCATGACCCACGCCGAACGCGCCTACTCGCGCGCGCAACTGCTGGACCAGGTGTGGGGAGGCAGCGTGTATGTCGAGGAGCGCACCGTGGACGTGCACATCCGTCGCCTGCGCAAGACGCTGGAACCGTTCGGGCTGGACGCGCTGATCCAGACGGTGCGTGGCACCGGCTATCGGTTTTCCGCGTCGCCATGAATGCCGATCACGCGCGCGCACGGCGCCTCGCAGCCCAGTTGAGCGACCTGCGCACGGCCGCGTGCGCCTTGCGGGATGCGTTGGTCCTGCTGGATACGGAGGGCCACGTGCGCTGGTGCAATCCGGCGGCGCAACGCCTGCTGGGCATCGCGTGGCCGCGCGATCGCGGCCAGCCGCTGGCGACGCATTTCGGCGACGGCGAGGCCGGCGCGTGGCTGCGAGCGGGGCAGGGCGACGCCGACGACGTGGCCTCACCCGTCGATGCCGCGGTGCGACTGCAACTGAACCTGATTCCGTACAGCGAACATCGTCGCCTGCTGATTGCACGCGACATCAGTCGCGTCACGAAGCTGGAACAGGTGCGCCGCGATTTCGTCGCCAACGTTTCGCACGAACTGCGCACGCCGCTGACGGTGATCCATGGTTACCTCGAACTGCTCGACCCCGAGGACGTGCCGGCGCTGGCGCCGGTGCTGAACGAAATGCGCACGCAATCGCAGCGGATGCGCCAGATCGTCGAGGACCTGCTGGAACTGTCGCGCCTGGAAATGCAGCAACACGTGCCCGAAGAGCGTGTGGAAATGGCGCCGCTGCTGGAATCGCTGCACCGCGAGGCGGAAGCCTTGAGCCACGGCAACCACCGCGTCGCGGTCGAGGATCAAGGCCATATCGACCTGTTGGGTTCACCCAAGGATCTGCACAGCGCGTTTTCCAATCTGGTCAGCAACGCGGTGCGCTACACGCCCGAAGGCGGCGGCATCACGATTCGCTGGCGGCGCACGCCGACCGGCGCCGAGTATTCGGTCACCGACACCGGCTACGGCATTCCTGCAGATCATCTGTCGCGGCTGACCGAACGGTTCTATCGCGTCTCGTCCAGCCGCTCGCGTGCGACCGGTGGCACGGGACTCGGGCTATCCATCGTCAAGCACGTGCTGAACCTGCACGACGCGCAGTTGCGGATCGAAAGCGAGGCAGGCAAGGGTTCGACGTTCACGTGTGTTTTCGGCAAGGAGAGGTTGCTCGAATCCGATGCGTAGTTCGTTGCGCAACATTCGTGCAGCGCGTCCGCGGCGAGGCAAAGCATGAGACGGGGACCAACGCGGATTGACACGGATGAAAGGATTCCTCCGGTGGATGGGTGTACATGACGGCCATGTCGCTGAGGAAATGGGCGAAGGGCCTCAGGCAGCAGACCTTGGTGGTCTACCATGCGGCCCGTGACCCGCGAACGCCATGGTTCGTCCGGGTCCTGGCGTTGGCAGTTGCAGCCTACGCGCTCAGTCCAATCGACCTCATCCCCGACTTCATCCCCATACTTGGCTATTTGGATGATCTCGTTATTGTCCCTTTGGGGCTGATGCTCGTGTTGCGGCTGACCCCAGGCGAGGTTCTCGCCGCCGCGCGGGTCAAGGCGGAGGCAGCGGCCGACCGGCCGGTGAGTCGCGGCGTAGCCGCCGTGATCGTTGGCATCTGGATTCTCGCCGCGGTGGTTCTCGGCCTATGGGCATGGCGGATATTCCGCACCTGACAATTCAACCTTGGTCAACGCTTGCCGATTTGCATGACGAACAGGCGGCACTGCGGGAGTTGGCATGCGGCTCGAATAGAATCCGGATTGACCCATCCGCGCCTCGCGCGGCTTTGCCGGCGGCCAAAACAAAAAACGGCGGGCATTCCCCTGCCCGCCGCCACTGCTGGCCCGCCGAGGGCCGAACGTCCGGATCTGGATCCCGGCTCAGCGCACCGCGAGACCTCGGCATCCCTGCCTCGGCAAGCGGCCGGCCCGTGGCATCCTGCCTCCGAGCCCCGGTGCTGCCGAGATTCCGACGTCCTGTCAGAACTTCACTTCAGCCCACGCGCCGATCTCGCGGCTGTGGACGTCGACCGTGGTGTTGTTGCGCAACTTTTCGTCCTTGTAGGCGACCGCAACCTTCACGCCCTTGGTGATCGGGAATGCGACGCCTGCATTCCAGTAGGTATCCTTCAGTGAGGGGTCGAGGTCCTTGCTGGGTTTGACCTGGTCGTAGCGCGCGAACACCGATGCGCTAGTGAAGTCGTAGCTGCCCCACAGTGAATAACCCGATGCCTTGTCGGTGGCGGGCGTGGTGACGTTCTTCCAGTTGTCGGCCGTGAACCATTCCGCGCCGAGGCGCAGGCCGTCACGGTTCCACGCGGCCATCGCGTCGTAACGGCGCGCGCTGTGCAGCGCAGGTGAGGATTGGGTGTCCTTGCCGAGGTCACCGTCGTAGGCACCGACCGCGAACATCAGCCCCTTGACCGGCTGCAGGCCGACGCGGCCCTCGAAATCGACGTGGTTCGAGCGCGACGGATTCTTGTAGCCGGCGCCGTTGATGGCCGACACCTGGTAATTGAACATGCCGTTGTCGCCGAACAGATGCAGGCCCCAGTCGGCCGAATTGCCGTATTTCATGCGGTCGACCAGCGTGTTCTCGACGTAGCGGTAGCCGTACCAGTCCTCGACGAACGGGATCCACGCCATGTTGGCCGAGCCGACGCGCAGCGTGGCGAGCGGGGAAAACGCACCCTGCAGGTAGGCCTTCTTCACGAACAGCTGGGTTTCGCCGTCGTTGCCGACGTAGTTGAAATCGGTGGTCAGGTTGGCCGACCAGATGTCGTTGAACTCGTGGTCCACCGTCAGGTAGAACCGCTTGACGTCGATGCCGGTGCCCGAAGCGTCGGTCTTCTTGCCGTTGCTGGTCTGATCGAGGTTGGTGAAATCAGCGAACATCGTGCCGCCGACCTTGGTGTTGTCGGCCCATGACGCGGCAGGTTTGGCCGGCGCCTGTTGCAACGCCTCGATGTTCTGCTGGGTGCTGACGTTGATGCTGGATTGCGCATCGGTGCGTTCCTGCAGCGCGTCAACCTTGGCTTGCAGGGTCGCGAGTTGCGCCTTGAGGTCGGCCAGTTGCTGCGCGTCGGCCGAGGCGGGTTGGGCCATTGCCCCAAAACTGGAAACCGTCAAGCTGGTGGCGATCGCCACCGCAAGCATCTTGATACGCACGTATGCAACTCCTGTGGTTGGAAGGGACTTTCGCGTGGTGTTGGTCCGCACCGCGGGATTGCCGCGCATGTTCGGGCACGATCATTGCGGAGTTGTTCCAGGCATGTGACAGGCGCATGACACCGAATCGGGACATTGCAGACTTGACGTGGATCATCGGATGTCATCCAACTGAAATATTTCTCTCATCGAACGGCAACACGCGGACGCTGGAATGCGCGTCATCAATCACGACGCACCAGGAGACTCGCGTGACCACCATGCATCGCAACAAGCTTCGCCTGCTCGCACTCGCCACTTCGCTCGCGCTCGGCATCGGCGCGGCGCACGCCACCGACATCACCGGCGCCGGGTCCAGCTTCGTCTATCCGGTGATCTCGAAATGGTCGGCGGCTTACGCCGAGAAGACGGGCAACCGCGTGAACTACCAATCGATCGGTTCGGGCGGCGGCATCGCGCAGATCAAGGCCGGCACGGTGGACTTCGGCGCCAGCGACATGCCGCTGGACGAAGCCACGCTCGCCAAGTTCGGCCTGGGCCAGTTTCCAGACGTGATCGGAGGTATCGTGCCGGCGTACAACATCGCGGCCGTCGCACCCGGCAAGCTGGTGCTGGACGGCCAGGTGCTGGCGAAGATCTTCCTCGGCCAGATCACCAGCTGGTCCGATCCTGCGATCGCGGCGTTGAACCCGGGCATCGCGTTGCCCAGCGCGAAGATCACTGTGGTGCATCGCTCGGATGGTTCCGGCACCACGTTCAACTTCTCCAACTATCTGTCCAAGGTCAGCCCGGATTGGAAGTCGAAGGTGGGCGAGGGCACCGCGGTGAAATGGCCAGTCGGCATCGGCGGCAAGGGCAACGAGGGTGTGTCGGCCTACGTCAAGCAGATTCCGAATTCGCTCGGGTATGTCGAATACGCCTACGCCGTGCAGAACAAGCTTGGCTACGCGCGCATGAAGAACGCCGCCGGCAAGGTGGTGGAGCCCAGGGCCGCCAGCTTCCAGGCCGCCGCCGCGACCGCCGACTGGTCGCACGCGAAGAACTTCAATTTGCTCATGACCAACGCGCCGGGCGCCGGCGCGTGGCCGATCACCGCCACCTCGTGGGTGATCATGTACAAGCAGCCGAAGAACGCCGCGAACTCGAAGGTCGCGCTGGAATTCTTCCGCTACGCCTACAGCGACGGCAAGTCCGCGGCCACGGCGCTGGACTACGTGCCCCTGCCAGCCAGTCTGGTGAACCAGATCGAGGGTTACTGGAAGACCGAGTTCAAGCAGTGAGCACCTTCGTCATTCCCCGAGGCAACAGGTTTCATCACCCCCTTCGGAACGAAGGGCGGAGCGAAGCGAACGCGCGCGC
>Ga0207707_10000606_pt1 | contig 36075 bp, 32 predicted proteins | sample KBSC83BmetaG_FD_184336 | JGI IMG/M metagenome (GOLD analysis project Ga0207707, IMG submission 184336) | Corn rhizosphere microbial communities from Kellogg Biological Station, Michigan, USA - KBS C8-3B metaG (SPAdes) (version 2) | ecosystem: Host-associated > Plants > Roots > Rhizosphere ... | reverse complement strand
TGAGATACTTCGTCAGCACGAAGTTGTGGTAGTCCATCACCTCGCGCAGCTTTTCGGCCAACTCCTTCGGATAACTCAGATCGGCGACGCGCACGCCGCGACGCGCGACCTTGTCTTCATACGCGGGACCGATGCCACGGCCGGTGGTGCCGATCGCGCCGGCGCCCGCGGCCTTCTCGCGCGCCTGGTCCAGCGCGATGTGGTACGGCATGATCAAAGGCGTCGCGGGAGAAACCTTGACGCGTGAACGCACCTCGACACCGTTGCCTTCCAGCTCGGCGATTTCCTTCTTGAGTGCGGCGGGCGACAGCACCACGCCGTTGCCGATCAGGCACAGCGCGCCTTCGCGCAGGATGCCCGAAGGGATCAGGTGCAGGACGGTCTTCTTGCCCTTGATCACCAGCGTGTGGCCGGCGTTGTGGCCGCCCTGGAAACGCACCACCGCGCCGATGTCCTGCGTCAGCAGGTCGACGATCTTGCCCTTGCCTTCGTCGCCCCATTGGGCGCCGAGAATTACGACAGATTGACCCATTTGTACGTTCCCAGATTGATCCAATGGTTGTTGTTACAGTACGGAATTGCTTTTGCTCGTCATTCCGGCGAAGGCCGGAATCCAGTTGCGAAACGTCGCGTGTTTGCGAGTGGTTCCACCCTTGCTCTTGATAGTCCTTGCCGTCCCTGGCTCTGGATCCCGGCCAATCCATGGCCGGGATGACGGTGTTGAAGTTTTCCCGGACCATGGCCGGGATCATGGCCGGGATGACGGTTAACCGGTAGTAGGCCGCTTCACATTGCCATCGCGTTTTCGGTTTGAAGCTTTTGCTCGTCATTCCGGCGAAGGCCGGAATCCAGTTACAGCAGTGATGGATACAGATCATTCCACTCCGGGTTTTCGCCCTCGATCAGTCGCAATTTCCACGCGCGTTTCCATTCCTTCAGAGCCTTTTCACGCCGGATCGCGGATTCCATGCTTTCGTGCAATTCGTACCAGACCAGCAGGTGGACGTTGTGTTCCTTCGTGAAGCCTTCAACAACGTTGTTCTTGTGCTCCCAGATCCGCTTGATCGGGTCAGACGTGACGCCGATGTACAACGTGCCGTTGCGCTTGCTTGCGAGGATGTAGACGCAGGGTTGCCGTTCTCTCATGCGTTGTCGTGACCGGGTCCCGGCCCCGGATCAGAAGCCCCTCCGGGGCAGGCTCTGCGCCGGGACGACGAGCAAAAGCGTCCCCTTCAATGCGTTTTCTGTGGCGGCGCCGAAGAAGATGTCGCGCCCGATTGGATACTTCTCAACAGCGGAGAGTTCTGGTCGATGACGATCACCGCGTGGCCGTCGCCGAAGGTGTCGCGGTACGCCTGCAATCCGTTCCAGAACTGGAAGAACTGGGGATCGGGCGCGGCGGCATCGGCGTAGATCTTCGCGGCGGCAGCGTCGCCCTCGCCGCGCGCGGTGGCGGCGTCCTTCTCCGCCTGCGCCAGCAGCGACTGCGCTTCGTTTTCCGCATCCGCGCGGATCGCCGCGGCCTTGTCCTCGCCCTGCCCGCGCAGCTTCGCGGCCTCCGCCTTGGCGTTGGCCTGCATGCGCTTGTATACGGCGTCGGCAGCGTTGTCGGGGAAATCCACGCGCTCGATACCGACGTCCAGGACCTGCACGCCGAGTCGCTGGCGCGTTTCCGGATCGACCAGCGTGCGCAGGCGCATGCCGATCGCGCCGTTGTCGCTGCCGATCAGTTCGGCCAGCGTGTGCGCCTGCGCCTGCGAGCGCAAGGCATCGTGGACCAGCGGCGTCATCTGCTGCGTGGCCTGCAACTCCTCGCCCGATGTCGCGCGGTAATACGCCTGCGGATCGATGATGCGCCAGCGCACGTAGAAACCCACCTGCACGGCGTTGCCGTCGCGGGTCTGGTAGTCGTCCGGTTCCGATTCGGTGACGATCATGCGCGTGTCATAGGTTTCGGCGCGCTGCACGAACGGCCATTTGAAATGCAGGCCCGGCTCCAGCGCCGCGCCTTCGATGCTGCCGAGTCGCAACAACAACGCGGCGTGCCCTTCGCGCACGACGAACACGCTGTTGGCCGCAGCCAGCACCAGCAGCAGCACGATCGCCGCGCCGAGCACCCTCATGGCGCACCGCCTTGCGGTTTCTGCGTGGAAGCGGAAGGTTGCGGATTCTTTTGGCTCGCTGGGCTGCCCTCGGGGTGCGCCGGTTTGCCTTCGGGCGCGGCGGCTTGCGGCGGCAACTGCACCACCGCGCGGCCGGTGGTGTCGATCACCACGCGGCTGGCGGACAGCACATCGCGCATGGCCTGCGACCACAGCTGCCTGCGCGTGACATCCGGCGCGGCCTGGTAGGCGCCGAGCACGAGGTTGAAGCGTGCCGCCTCCGCCTGCGCCAGCGCGACCGTGCGCGTCTTGTATGCGTCCGCATCGGCGCGCAACCGCGCGGCCCTTGCTTGCGCATCGGCCCGCGACTTCGCCGCGGAAGCCTGCGCCTCGCTCTCTGCCCGCTGCGCATCCTGGCGCGCGTTGCCGACGTCCTCGTACGCATCGCGCACTTCCTGGGGCGCCTGCACGTTCTGGATGCCGACGTCGTTCACCGCGATGCCGCTGCCGTATTCGTCCAGCGTGCGCTGCAGGTCGGTGCGGATGCGATCCATCGCCTTGCTGTTGTCAGACTGCATCAGTTGCGACAGTTCCTGCGTGCCGATCTGCGCGCGCACCGTCGCGAGCGTGGCCTGCCGCATCGCGTCTTCCGGATCGCGCACCGCGAACAGGAACTTGCGCGCGTCGTTGACGCGGTATTGCACGTAGAAATCCACCAGCGCGACCTGGCCTTCGCGGGTGAGCATGCGGATCTGGTCGCTGACGGTGCGGGTGCGGCCGGTATCCACCTTGATGACCTGCGCGAACGGACGCGGCAGGTGCGCATGCAGGCCCGGCGAGAGCGTGCGCTGGTACTGGCCGAAGCGCAGCACGATGCCGGTTTCACGCGCGTCGATCAATGTCCACGATCCCACCGCGAACCAGACCAGCACCGCAAGCACGATCAGCGCGAGCAGGCCGGCCGGGCCGCTGCCGAACGGGCCGAAGCTGCGGCGCAGGCGCTTGAGTTGCGCTTCCAGGTCGAAACCGTCCCCCGGCCGGTTGGGCCTGTTGCCGGGACGTTGCCCCGTGCCCCAAGGCTCGTTCGGCTCGCGCGGTCTTTCGCCGGGCTCTTTCCAGGGCATTCGAAATTCAATGGGGACGCGCCGCAAAGGCGCAAACGGGGTGCAAGTTTACCAGCACAAGCGCTGGTACTTCAGTGCGAGGCCGGCCCGAGCAGCGGTTTGAGGTAGCGCGCGTCGCTGCGCAGCTCGCCGGCCAGCGGCGCCAGCATCGCGCGCGGCGCGTCGATCGCCAGTGTCCAGCCGTGCTCGTCGTAGTGCTCGCCCGTCACCGCGCCCAGCTCGATCAGCTTGGCGCGCAGGCGGCCGGCTTCGTGCGGCAGGCGAAGTTCGGAACGCACGCGCCCACCGGAAAGCCGCTCGCCGATCGCCTCGCGCAGCAGATCCAGACCGTCGCCGGTCGCCGCCGACACCCACGCGCGCGACGGGGAATCTCCCGCGTCGCGGTCGAGGTGCGATCGCGCGCGATTTTCGTCATCCAGCAGGTCGAGCTTGTTGAAGACCAGCAATTGCGGCACGTCGTCCGCGCCGATCTCGCGCAACACGTCGTCGACGATCGCGACCAGCTCTTCGCGCTCCGGATCGGCGGCGTCCACCACGTGCAGCAGCAGGTCGGCGTCGCGCGCTTCGGACAGCGTGGCGCGGAACGCCGCGATCAGGTCGTGCGGCAATTCGCGGATGAAACCGACGGTGTCGGCCAGCACCGCCGGGCCGCAGCTCAGGCCTTCCAGCCGGTGCACGGTGGGATCGAGCGTGGCGAACAACTGGTCCGCGGCGTAGGCGCCGCCTTTCGTCAGGACGTTGAACAGCGTGGACTTGCCGGCGTTGGTGTAGCCGACCAGCGCCACGCGCGGCAGTGTGTTGCGCAGGCGCGCACGCCGTTGCTGGCCGCGCTGCACGCCGACCTTCTCGATGCGCTCCTGCAATTTGTCCACGCGTTTCTGCAACAGGCGGCGGTCGGTTTCGAGCTGTGTTTCGCCGGGACCGCGCAGGCCGATCGCACCGCCGCGCTGGCGCTCCAGGTGGGTCCAGCCGCGCACCAGGCGCGTGGACATGTGTTTCAGTTGCGCCAGCTCGACTTCGAGCTTGCCTTCGTGCGAACGCGCGCGCTGCGCGAAGATGTCCAGGATCAGGCCGGCGCGATCGACCACGCGCACGCCGAGGTGTTTCTCGAGGTTGCGCTCCTGCACCGGCGAGAGCGCGTGGTCGACGAGGACAAGGTCCGCGTCCAGCGCGCGCACCCTTTCCAGCACCTCGTCGGCCTTGCCGGTGCCGATGTAGAAGCGCGGATTGGGCGCATCGACGCGCGCGCCGATGCTGTCCAGCACCTGCGCGCCGGCGGATTTGGCGAGTTCCGTGAATTCCTGCGCGCGGCGGGCGTCGCCGTTGCCGCGCGCGTAGGGCGTCACGAGCAGCGCGCGTTCGCCCTTGCGGTTGCGTTCGAAAAAGGAGTTCAAGTAGCCGGGGTACTCATTTTTTTGCGATCGTCCCTGATCGCGAGAATCAAAAAGCGGTCATCCATGACCGCACTTCTCAATGCTCGCATCTCAAGCATTTTCCGTATCCGTGGGAGGCGCGGCGCCGGTTTCGGCCGCCGACGTTTCGCCGTTGCCGATCTTGACGTTGCGGCTGGGCACCACCGTCGAGATCGCGTGCTTGTAGACCATCTGGCTGACCTGGTTGCGCAACAACACCACGAACTGGTCGAACGATTCGATCGTGCCCTGCAACTTGATTCCGTTCACCAGATAGATCGCCACCGGCACGTGTTCGCGACGCAAGGCGTTCAAGAACGGATCCTGCAACGACTGGCTCTTGGACATTTGGGCGTCCCCGTTTTTATTGATCTGCATGTGCCACTGTTCCGGCAGCCGGCCGGGCATCCAGCATAGCATTTCGGCTGCCCGCGGTACGGCCCAAGAACAGCCCCGTCGCCGCGGCGGCGCGTGGCCCGCATTGCGGATCGTCCGGATCGAGCACGCGCGCGTCGTGTTCGGCGCGCAACCAGGTGAGTTGCCGCTTGGCCAGTTGATTGGTCGCGAAGATCGCGCGTTCGCGGAAACCGGCCGCATCGATTTCGCCTTCGAGGTGTTGCCACGCCTGCCGGTAACCGACCGCGCGCAGCGCGGGCAGGTCGGGATCCAAATCCCCGCGCCCACGCAGGGCGCGCACCTCGTCGAGGAAACCGGCAGCGAGCATCGCATCGAAACGCCGCGCGATGCGTTCGCGCAGGCGCCCGCGGTCGCGCGGAACCAGCGCGAGCTTCAACACGCGATACGGGAATCGGACCCGCCCGCCGCGTTGCAGCTCCGACAGCGGCCGATCCGTCAATTCGATCACTTCCAGCGCGCGCTGGATGCGTTGCGCATCGTTGGGACGGATGCGCGCGGCGGCGGATGGATCGCGCGCGGCCAGGCGCGCGTGCAGCGCCGGCCAGCCCCGGCGTTGCGCGTCTTCGAGGATGCGCGCGCGCAAATCCGGATCGGCCTGCGGCAGCTCCGACAGGCCGCGGTGCAGCGCGCGGAAATACAGGCCCGTGCCGCCGACCAGCAGCGGCACGCGACCGTTCGCCGTGATCCGGTCCATCGCCTGCAACGCGTCGTCGCGGAATTGCGCGGCCGAATACGGTGCGCCTGGATCGCGGATGTCGATCAGCGCGTGCGGCTGCCGCGCGCGCGTGGCCGCGTCCGGCTTGGCCGCGCCGATGTCCAGTCCGCGATAGACCAGCGCCGAATCCACGCTGACGAGGCCCACGGGAAACGCGTCCGCCAGCGCACAGGCCAGCGCGGTCTTGCCGGAAGCCGTGGGCCCCATCAGGAAAACCGCGGGCGGGCGTAGATCGATCGCGTGCAAAGGGCTGGACATTGGAGCATTCTAGTGTCCCGCTCCGTGAGCAACTTGATGAAGTCGCCAGCGAATTTTTGCGGATGGCAAGGCGCGGCGACGAGACATAGCCGAAGCTATGGCGAGGAGCCGCAACACCGCCAGCCGCGAAAAGGCGCGGCGAATTCGCAAGCTTGCTCGCGGAATGGGACACTGCAGCGGCCGATGCGGCACTGCCGCTTTACTTGATGTCGGTGCCGCAGTTTGATAGTCCGACGTTCGAGGCTTCGCCGCCGCCGGGTGGCGAAATGAGTGGCTTGGGTTCCGGCAAGGTCCGCAGGCGATGAACGCAGGGCATGGTCTCGAGCTGGTGCTGTACCTCGCGCAAGCGGGCTGCGCGGTCGCGCAGGCGGCCATCTTCGCGTACTACTACCGCGTCTCGAAGCTGGAATACCTGCGGCTGTGGGGGCTGTCGTTCGTCGCGCTGGCGTTCTACCTCGTCGCCGCGCTGGCTTCGACCGACCTCGGCGAACCGCCGCTGGGTTCGACACCGCTGCGGATGGCCGTCAGCGCCGCCTCGCTGGTCGCCGCCTACCTGCAGGTCGCGTTGCTGGCGCTGGGCACGATGGCCGTGCTGGGGCGGCGTCCGCCCACTGCGCGAATGGTGTGGGGATTGCTCTGCATTTCGGCGTTGCTGGGAATCGTCACCACGCTGTTGTTCGCCGGGCCGCCTTCGGTTTCGATGCAACGCGTGGTGTTGCGCAGCGCCTTGCGCTACGCGTTGACCGGCGCTGCTTACCTGATCGTGGCGATCCTGCTGTGGCGGCGCGCCCGGCGATCGGGCCTGGGTGCGCGCGTGGCGGCGTTCGCGATCGGCGCCTACGGCGTACAACTGCTCCACGCACTTGCGATCCTGATCGCGGAAGGCCAATTCGGCGCGCACATCGGCTGGGCGCCCTACATCGGCGTGCTGGACCTGATCGCGCAATTGTTCATCGGTTACGGCCTGGTGGTGTGGCTGCTGGAAGACGAACGCCTGCGCTACGAGCGCGCCGACACGGCGTTGCGGCGGTTGCGCGATTTCGATCCGGTCACGGGCTTTCCGAATCGGCGCCGGCTGCTCTCGGACCTGGAAGCGATGTTGCGCGGGACCAACCAGCGGACTTCGGCGCTGCTGGTGCGCATCGACCAGGCCGACATGTTGACCAGTTCGCTGGGCGTGGTCGCGGCCGAGGCCTTGATGGCGCAGGCGGCCGAGCGCGTGGAGGAATGCGCCCTGCCCGGCTGGCCGCGCCCGGCGCGCCTGTCCGAATGGCGGCTGGTGCAGATCGTGCCGCACGTGCACACCTCCGACGATCTCGCCGAAACCGCCGACAACCTCCTCGCGGTATTGCGCGCACCGTTCTTCAGCGGCAGTCGCGAACTGGCCTTGTCCGCCAGCATCGGCGTCGCGCTTTCGCCCGACGACGCGAGCCAGGCGGCTCCTCTGATCGCCGCCGCGGAAGCCGCCGCGCAACTGGCGCGCGACGAAGGCGGCAACCGCTTCCATTTCTATTCGACCGAAATGAATTCGCTGGTGCTTACGCGACTCGGGTTGCAGGCCGAGTTGCGGCGCGCGTTGCTGCGCGGCGAGTTCGAGTTGTATTTCCAGCCGCTGCTGGCCGCGCGCAACCACCAGTTCGCCGGCGCCGAAGCGCTGGTGCGCTGGCGGCATCCCAAGCGCGGCCTGCTGGCGCCCGACATGTTCATCGGGGAAATGGAACGGCTCGGGATGATCGAGGATCTCGATCGCCACGTGCTCGAACGCGCCTGCCGGGAGGCACAGCAGTGGCGCGCGCACGACGGCAAGCCGCTGACGGTCGCCGTGAACATCTCCACGCGCAGTTTCCAGCGCGAACATTTCCCGGAACTGGTGCGCGCGGTGCTGGCGACGACCGGGCTCGATCCGCGCCGGCTGGAACTGGAAGTGGTCGAATCGGGCGCGCTCGACGACATCGACCGCGCCACCGAATGCCTGACGCGCCTGCGCGCGCTGGGCGTGGGCGTTTCGCTGGACGATTTCGGCACCGGCTATTCCTCGCTCAGCCACCTGCGCGCGCTGCCGGTGGATTGCCTGAAGATCGACCGCAGTTTCGGCAACGAGGTGCTGGTCGATGCGCGGACCGCCGCGATCGTGGCCGCGATCGTGACGCTGGCGCACAGCCTCGGCCTGGAAGTGACGGTCGAAGGCGTGGAGAACGCCGCGCAACTGGCCTGGTTCGAGCAGCACGGCGTCGACAGGCTGCAGGGCTACCACTTCGCGCGGCCGATGGACTCGGACCGCTGGCGCGCGTTGCAGGCAACGCAGGACGCGCTCTCGGTCGCCGGCGGCGCGGACGCATGAGTTTCCGTGCGCGAAAGCGCTGCGTTTATAATTTGCAGATCGCCAGTTTGCTTCCGGGAGTGCTTCGATGCCGCAGATGATGAAGGCGCTGGTCAAGCGCGAAGCCGGTCGTGGCATCTGGATGGACGAAGCGCCGGTACCGGAGGTCGGCCCCAACGAAGTGCTGATCAAGGTGGACAAGACCGCGATCTGCGGCACCGACCTGCACATCTACAACTGGGACGAGTGGGCGCAACGCACCATCAAGCCCGGCCTGGTGATCGGCCATGAATTCGTCGGTCGCATCGTGGACATCGGCCCGGGCGTGCGCGGCTATACGCTCGGGCAGCGCGTTTCCGCGGAAGGCCACATCGTCTGCGGCATGTGCCGCAATTGCCGCGCCGGACGTCCGCACCTGTGTCCCTACACCGTCGGCATCGGCGTCAACCGCAATGGCGCGTTCGCCGAATACATCGCGATGCCGGCTTCGAACCTCTGGCCGATCCCGGATGCGATTCCCTCCGAGCTGGCAGCGTTCTTCGATCCCTACGGCAACGCCGCACACTGCGCTCTGGAATTCGACCTGATCGGCGAGGACGTGCTGATCACGGGCGCCGGCCCGATCGGGGTGATCGCGGCGGGCATCGCGCGGCACGTCGGCGCGCGCAACGTGGTGGTCACCGACGTCAACGACTACCGCCTCAAGCTCGCGGCCGACATGGGTGCGACGCGCGTGGTGAACGTCTCGCAGCAATCGCTGAAGGAAGTGGTCGCCGACCTGCACATGGAAGGTTTCGACGTCGGTCTGGAAATGAGCGGCAACCAGCGCGCCTTCAACGACATGCTGGAAGTGATGTATCCCGGCGGCAAGGTAGCCTTGCTGGGCCTGCTGCCATCGGGCGCGGGCATCGACTGGGACCGCGTGATCTTCAAGGGGCTGGTGCTGCACGGCATCTATGGCCGCCGCATGTACGAGACCTGGTACAAGATGACCCAGATGTTGCTGACCGGCTTTCCCTTGCACAAAGTGCTGACCCATCAGATCGCCATCGGCGATTTCCAAAAGGGCTTCGACCTGATGGCATCGGGCGAATGCGGCAAAGTGGTGTGCAGTTGGGATTGAGGCCAGAGGCCGCGCAACAACAGAGCCGTCGCCCCGGCGAAGGCCGGGGCCCAGTGGCGACTCGGCGCGAACTTGCGTGATCGCTACTGGATTCCGGCCTTCGCCGGAATGACGAACCGCCAATTTTCGTCGTTCCTGGAACAACCATGACCTACGCCGCACAAGACCGTTACGCCTCCGAACTGGACAGCATCCGCGACTCGGGGCTGTTCAAGGACGAGCGCATCATCGTCTCGCCGCAATCGGCCGAGATCACGCTGGCCGACGGTCGCAAGGTGCTGAACTTCTGCGCCAACAACTACCTCGGCCTAGCCGACCACCCACGCCTGATCGAAGCTGCGAAGAAGGCGCTGGACACGCACGGCTTCGGGATGGCCAGTGTGCGCTTCATCTGCGGCACCCAGGACCTGCACAAGGACCTGGAAGCGAAGATCGCGAAGTTCTTCCGCACCGACGACGCGATCCTGTACGCCGCCTGCTTCGACGCCAACGGCGGCCTGTTCGAGCCATTGCTGGGCGAGCAGGACGCGATCATTTCCGACGCGCTGAACCATGCATCGATCATCGACGGCGTCCGCCTTTGCAAGGCGCAACGCTTCCGTTACTCGAATTGCGACACCGCCGACCTCGAAAAGCAGCTGCAGGCGGCCGACGCCGCGGGTGCGCGCTCGAAATTGATTTCATCCGACGGCGTGTTCTCGATGGACGGTTTCATCGCGCCGCTCGATCGCATTACCGCGCTGGCCGGACAGTACAGGGCAATGGTGCACATCGACGAATGCCACGCGACCGGCTTCATCGGCGCGAGCGGACGCGGCTCCGCGGAAGTGCACGGCGTGCTGGACCGGATCGACATCTTCACCGGCACGCTGGGCAAGGCGCTGGGCGGCGCCGTCGGCGGCTTCACCACAGGACGCGGCGAAATCATCGAGATGCTGCGCCAGCGATCGCGTCCGTACCTTTTCTCGAACTCGCTGCCGCCGCACGTCGTGGCCGCGGCGATCGAAGTGTTCGACATGCTGGGCGAAGCCGGCGAACTGCGCGAGAAGCTGGCGGCCAACACGCGCTACTTCCGCGGAAACATGACCACGGCGGGATTCGACATCAAACCGGGCACGCATCCGATCGTGCCGGTGATGATCCGCGATGCGAAACTCGCGCAGGCTTTCGCGACGAAACTGCTGGAGCGCGGCATCTACGCGATCGGCTTCTTCTTCCCGGTGGTGCCGCAGGGCCAGGCGCGCATCCGCACGCAGATGTCCGCCGCGCACACGCGCGAACACCTGGATCGCGCGATCGAGGCGTTCACGGCGGTCGGGCGCGAATTGGGACTCCTGAAGAACGCTTGACGGTGCGTGCGCTTGTGAAAAGTGCGGATGGTCGAATCTCGCGCGCTTGCGATCTGGGTTGAATAGCGGATCGTGCGCGAGATTCGGGTGAGGCAGGGATGCCGATCGGAGAACTGCACCAGGGACGGGTGCTTGAGTGGAATCACTATCCAGGCTCGACCGCAAGGTTAGGTTTTGGAACAGCGCCTGGTGCGCATCCAATGGACAAAAAAGCCCGGCTCGCGCCGGGCTTTTTCTTGTTGCCGAGTCTTGCGACTCTTATTGCTGCTGTTGCTGCTGATCGGCCGGTTGCTGCTGCTGGCCTTCAGCATTCTGGCCTTGCACCACCAGCTCGACGCGACGGTTGCGCTGACGGCCAGCCGCGGTGGAGTTGGTGTCGATCGGGCGATCCTCGCCGAAGCCCTTCACCGCGGTGATGCGATCCGCAGTGATGCCGTGCGACGTCAGGTACTCGTCCACGATGTTGGCACGACGCTCCGACAGGCCCTGGTTGTACTGCTCGGTGCCCACCGAATCGGTGTGACCGTCGATCTCGATCTGGACCTGCGGATAACGGTTCAACGTATCCACGGCCTGGTCGAGGATGGCCATCGAGTCGGCTTCCGGCGCCTTCAGGGTCGGACCGATATCGTGCTCGTTCTTCTTCGGACGGTCGAACTTGAAGTTCACGCCGCGCAGGTCGATCACCACATTCTGCGGGCAGCCATCCGGACCCAGGATCGCGCCCGGAGGCGGATTCGGGCACTTCGGCGGCGGCGGAGGCGGCGGTGGCGGAGGCGGAGGCGGAGGCGGCGCGGCGTGACCCATCTTGATCACGAGGCCGATGGTGGCCAGTGCGTCCGTCCACGAAGTCTTGCCACGGGTGCGGCCGAACTGATCGTCATCCGGCGAGGTCGTGAAACCCGCCAGCCGCGAGGACGTGGTATCGCGATACCAGCGACCGGCGACTTCGCCGCGCAAGGCGACGCGATCGTTGATGTTGTACAGGACGCCGACGCCCAAGGTCGCCATCGGACCCCAGCCGCTTCCCTTGGTGGCCAACGTGCAGTTCTCGAGACTTCCGGTGACACTGGTGCAGGGATAGACCACGCCGGCGTTCGCAGCCTCGCTCGAAACGGCAGCGTGCCGCACCGCACCGATGCCGCCCATCAAATACGGGCGCCACGGAGAGGCCGGATCCATGAAATACCAGCGGGCAGCCACGTCGACCTGGATGCTCTCCCACTGCTTGCCCGCGCGCGGGGAATCATCCTTGTAATCCGCATTATCGGTCGCGGCTTCCACATCCAGGGTGAGATACGGATTCACCCAGTAGCCGACGCCGAGGCCACCGAACAAGCTGCTCTTCACTTCGCGGTCGCTGTCGGGTATCGCGACGCCGATCCGCGGCACGATGTACCAGCTGCCATAGCCGGTATCCGTGGTCATCGTGGTATCGGTGGTAGCGGTTTGATCTGTGGCCGTCTGATCCTGCTGCATGGTGTCCTGGGCATGCGCCACGGTCATGACGCCGGCACTTCCCAAGACCAGCGCGATTATCGCGCACAAGCCTTTACGTTTCATCGGAGTCTCCTTTTGTTGTCCCTCTGCGCCCCCACCACCCCGGTGGAACGCACAAAACGCGTACACCTTGCTCGCATTGCTGGCAGGCCGCAAAACGCTCGACCCGCTGAGGCAGGCGCAGTTTAGCAAAAAACAAACATTTGACGCCAGTGCGCGTGGGGCCGTTCATCGGCAAGTCATTCCTGCCCTCAAACCGTGAAGAAACCCAGGAAATCCGCCACCGGCATGGCTTCCAGCGCGTCGGGCTCCGCGCAAAGCTGAACGAGCCTGCTGGCCGGGCCCGAAGGGAGTTGGGCGGCGACCGCCCGCTCGAACTTGGCCGCAAGCACCGGGATCCCTTCGCCGCGCCGGCGGCGATGGCCGATCGGATAGTCGATACTCACGCGTTCGGTGGCCGTGCCGTCCCTGAAGAACACCTGCACCGAGTTTCCGATGTAGCGTTTGTCCGGGTCGAAATAGTCGCGGGTGAATTGCGGGTTTTCGACCACCGTCATCCGCGCGCGCAACGCATCGATGCGCGGATCGGCGGCGACCGCGTCGGTGTAATCCTCTGCGGTGAGGCGGCCGAAAATGAGCGGCACCGCGACCATGTACTGGATGCAGTGATCGCGATCGGCGTAATTCGCCAAAGGCCCTGTCTTGTCGATGATGCGCGCGCCGGCCTCCTGGGTCTCGATCTCGATCCGTTCTATTTCGTCCAGCCTGCCCTCCACCTGCGGATGCAGTCGCATCGCGCATTCCACTGCGGTCTGCGCGTGGAATTCTGCCGGGTACGAAATCTTGAACAGCACGTTCTCCATCACGTAGCTGCCGAACGGCCGCTCGAACTCGAATGGCTTGCCGCCGAACGCCACGTCGTAGAACCCCCATGTCTTCGCGCTGAGCGCGGAGGGATAGCCCGCTTCGCCGTGATGCACCGCGTTCAACGCATGGATCACCGCGCGGCGACAGGCGTCGCCCGCGGCCCAGCTCTTGCGCGGACCGGTGTTCGGCGCGTGGCGATAGGTGCGCAGCGCGCCGCCATCGATCCAGCTGTTCGATACCGCATCGATCACCTGTCCGCGCGTGCCGCCCAGCATCGCGGTCGCCACGGCGGTGGAGGCCAGCCGCACCAGGATCACGTGATCCAGGCCGACGCGGTTGAAGGAATTCCTCAGCGCGTAGCAGCCCTGGATTTCGTGCGCCTTGATCGCCCAGCCGAGCACGTCCCGCACGCTGAATTTCTTGCCGCCGCGGCGCGAAGACCAGTCCGCCACTGCGAGGATCGCTCCGAGGTTGTCGGATGGATGACCCCATTCGGCCGCCAGCCAGGTGTCGTTGAAATCCAGCCAGCGGATCTGGGTGCCGATGCAGAACGCGGCCTGCGCGGGATCCAGTTGCAGTGAAGTACCGGGCACGCGGGCGCCGTTTTCCAGCCTGGCGCCCGGTACGACCGGCGCGAGGTGCTCCACGCATTGCGGGAACTTCATCGCCAGCATCGCGCAAGCCAGCGAATCCATCAGCATGTAGCGCGCGGTTTCATACGCTTCGGCCGAATCGATGCGGTAGTCCAGCACGTAATCGGCCATGTCGACCAAAGGCTGATCGGGTGCCGGGCGCTGCGCGGAACGGATGTCGTGGCTCACGTCGGGATCCTTGGAAAATGCAAACCGGGAATTGTGCCAGAGAGCAGTTTGATTGCGATCATCCCTGATCGCAGCTCGTTGAAACCTGAAAGCAGGCGTCCAGTTTGAAAGTCACCGGCTCCAAAAGCAGCCATCCGTGGCTGCACTTCTCAATAAGAGCCCATTGACCGTTGATCCCGCTCCCCGCAGAATCCCCACGCTTCACAACTTCCCGGAAGGGAGTAGCTCGGGGTCGCTTGCGGCCCTTGCGGCGATCGTCAACACGAACGCGCATGCGTTCCGGTCGCCGCGGCGGTGCGCCGCGGGCGAGACTTCCGCGAACCGGCCCGCAGGCGCGTGCGGGTACGCGTTCGCGGAACACACTCGCACGCGTCTGGAACCGCGCATGGATTTCTACCTCGCCCACCCGCTCGAATCGATTTCCGATCCCGCATTCTGGTCCGGCCTGGGTTCGATCATCCTGATCGACCTCGTGCTCGCCGGGGACAACGCCGTGGTGATCGCGCTGGCCGCACGCAACCTGCCGAAGAATCTGCAGTTCCGCGCGATCTTCTGGGGCAGTTTCGGGGCGATCGCAGTGCGCGTCGCGATGACCGCCGGCGTGCTCTGGCTGCTGAAGATTCCCGGCCTGATGCTCATCGGTGGATTGGCGTTGCTGCCGATCGCATGGCGGTTGTTGCGGCATCACGAAGATTCCCGCAAGGTGCGCGCCGCTTCCGGCCTGTGGAGCGCGATGCTCACCATCGTGATCGCCGACGCATTGATGGGACTGGACAACGTGCTCGCGATCGCCGGCGCTTCCAAGGGCCACCTCGGCCTGGTCGCACTGGGACTGTTGATCAGCGTGCCGCTGGTGGTATGGGGTTCGCAACTGATCCTCAAGCTGCTGACACGCTGGCCGGCGATCGTCTACATCGGCGCAGGCGTGATCGCATGGACTTCGGCGCGCATGGTGACCGAAGACGATCTGGTCAATGGCTGGTTCGATGCCCACGATCCGATGCGCTACCTGGCTGACGCGGTGTTCGTGATCGGGATCGTCGCCCTGGGGTGGTGGGCGCAGCGGCGCGATCGCCTTCGCACCGCCGGGCACGATTGAGTGCTGCGCTTGCCGGCGTCCGCGCGCGCCGGCATCCTCGAACGCCTGTTTGAACCGCGATGCCGGCGATGACGCCCTACCCGCACTTGTTCGCGCCGCTCGATCTGGGCTTCGTCAGGTTGTCCAATCGCGTGCTGATGGGCTCGATGCACACCGGTCTGGAAGACCACGCGCGCGACTACGACAAGCTGGCCGCGTACTTCGCCGCGCGTGCGCGCGGCGGCGTGGGGTTGATGGTGACCGGCGGGCTCGCGCCGAACATCGAGGGATGGCTGGCGCCGTTTGGCGGCCGCATGTCCATGCCTTGGCACGTACCCAGGCATCGAAAGCTCACCCGTGCGGTGCACGCCGAAGGCGCACGCATCTGCATGCAGATCCTGCACGCGGGCCGGTATGCGGTGCATCCGTTTTCGGTAGCGCCGTCGAAGCTCAAGTCCCCGATCACGCCATTCGCGCCGCGCGCGCTGACCGCGCGCGGGATCGAGCGCACGATCCGCGCCTTCGTGCGCAGCGCGGAACTGGCGCGCGAAGCCGGATACGACGGCGTCGAGATCATGGGCTCGGAGGGTTACTTGATCAACGAGTTCCTGGCCGCCCGCTCGAACCAGCGCGAAGACGGATTTGGCGGCTCGCTGGAAAACCGCCTGCGCTTTCCGGTCGAGATCGTGCGGCGCACGCGCGCGGCGGTCGGGCGCGATTTCATCATCATCTACCGTTTGTCCATGCTGGACTTGGTGGAGCGCGCGCAAGCGTGGGACGAAATCGTCGCGCTGGCGAAACAGGTCGAGGCGGCGGGCGCGACGCTGATCAACACCGGCATCGGCTGGCACGAAGCGCGGATTCCCACGATCGTCACTTCGGTCCCGCGCGCGGCGTTCACCTGGGTGACGCGGCGCATGAAAGCCGAATTGCGCATTCCGTTGATCGCCACCAACCGGATCAATACGCCCGACGTGGCCGAAGGCATCCTTGCGCGCGGCGATGCCGACATGGTGTCGATGGCGCGACCGCTGCTGGCCGATCCCGAATGGATAAACAAGGCGCGCGCCGATCATGCCGACCGCATCAACACCTGCATCGCCTGCAACCAGGCCTGTCTCGATCACGTGTTCGAGAACAAGCGCGCTTCGTGCCTGGTCAATCCGCGCGCATGTTTCGAAACCGAACTGGTGATCGCGCCGGCGGCGCGGAAGAAACGTTGCGCGGTGATCGGCGCCGGGCCGGCGGGGCTGGCGGCGGCGTGCACGCTGGCCGAGCGCGGCCATTCGGTCGCGCTGTACGAACGATCGGGCGAGATCGGCGGCCAGTTCAACCTGGCCAAGCGGATCCCCGGCAAGGAGGAATTCGCGGAAACGCTGCGATATTTCTCGAACCGCCTGCACGATTTCGGCGTCGAGGTGCGGCTCGACACGGAAGCGGATGCCGCTTCGTTGGGTGAAGGATCGTTCGATGCGATCGTCGTCGCGACCGGGGTGAATCAGCGCGATCCTCGCATCGCCGGCCAGGATCATCCGAAAGTGCACGGTTACGCCGACGTGGTTTCCGGGAAAGTCGAGGTCGGCAAGCGCGTCGCGATCATCGGCGCGGGCGGCATCGGCTTCGACGTCGCCGAATACCTGAGCCAGCCGGCGCCCTCTCCCACCACCGACATCGCGCGCTGGACGCGGGAATGGGGCGTGGACATGACGCTCTCGCATCGCGGCGGTCTGGGCGAACCGGAAATCGAACCCTCGCCGCGCGAAATCTGGTTGCTGCAACGCACGCCGGGCAAACCAGGCAGGCGCCTCAACAAGACCACCGGCTGGGTACATCGCGCGGCATTGAAAGCGAAAGGCGTGCAGATGCTGGGCGGGGTGGCCTACGAGCGAATCGATGATTCCGGCTTGCACATTCGCATCGATGGCGAGCCGCGCGTACTGCAGGTGGACGACGTGGTGATCTGCGCCGGCCAGGAATCAAACCGCTCGCTCGCGGACGAATTGATCGCGCTGGGCACGGATGTTCACGTGGTCGGCGGCGCCGACGTCGCCGCGGAACTCGACGCCAAGCGCGCGATCGCGCAGGCCACGCGGCTGGCCGCGGGTCTTTAGGCGCGATTTGCAGGAAGGCCCTTCGCCGCCGGCGCACGGCTTTGCTTGAAGCCTGCCGATGCGGCTCCATCTGGATGATGATGCGCTTTCGATGAAGCGCGCCTTTGTCCACCGCACAAGGAACCGTTCGATGAAACTCTATACGACCCCCGGCACATGCGCGATGGGCGATCACATCGTGCTGGAATGGATCGGCAAACCGTATGCAGCGGAGATCGTCAGCCGCGAACGGAGGGCATCGGCGGAGTTCAGGAAACTCAATCCCGCGGGTGCCGTACCGGTCCTGGAAGATGGCGACTGGGTGCTGACCCAGAACTCGGCGATCCTCAACTACCTCGCGGACCGGTTTCCCGAGAGCGAGCTCGGCGGCGATGGCACGCCCAGATCACGCGCGGAAGTGAACCGTTGGCTCGGCTTCCTCAATTCCGACATGCACCCGGCCTTCAAACCATTTTTCGGCAGCACGAAGTACCTCGAGGACGAAGCGGCCATCCGCAGGACCCGGGAGCACGCGCGCAGGCAATTGCGCGGGATGTTCGAGCGCGTCGACGAGCAGCTCTCGGGCCGCGACTGGCTGGTCGGGGCGCGTTCGATCGCCGATCCGTACCTGTTCGTCATGTTGCGCTGGGCGAAGGCGAACGAGGTCGACCTGTCCGGACTCGACAACCTCGCCGCCTTCGAGCGGCGCATGCGCGCGGATCCGGGCGTGCAGAAGGTGCTGAAGGACGAAGGCGTGGATCAATGAGGACGGGCCGCACGCCGTGCGCCCTCCTCCTCGCGATCAGCGCTTCTCGATGGAAACGTACGCCCGGTCTTCCGGCCCGATGTAGTTGGCGCTCGGGCGGATGATCTTGCCGTCCCGACGCTGCTCGATCACGTGCGCGCTCCAGCCGCTGGTGCGCGCGATCACGAACAGCGGCGTGAACATCGCCGTCGGCACGCCCATCATGTGATACGTGCTGGCCGAGTACCAGTCGAGGTTCGGGAACATCTTCTTCAGTTCCATCATCACGTTCTCGATGCGCTCGGAAACTTCGAACAGGCGCGGATTGCCGCCCTCGCGGCAGAGCTTGCGCGAGATTTCCTTGATGATCGGATTGCGCGGATCGCCGATGGTGTAGACCGGGTGGCCGAAACCGATCACGATTTCCTTGTCGGCGACGCGCCGGCGGATGTCTGCCTCGGCCTCGTCGGCGCTGCGGTACCGGCCGATGATTTCCATCGCCACTTCGTTGGCGCCGCCATGCTTGGGACCGCGCAGCGCGCCGATCGCGCCGGTAATGGCCGAATACATGTCCGCGCCGGTGCCGGCGATCACGCGCGCGGCGAAGGTGCTGGCGTTGAATTCGTGTTCGGCGTAAAGGATCAGCGACTTGTCCAGCGCGTCCGCATGGCTGTCGCCAGGCCTTTTTCCATGCAGCAAGTGCAGGAAATGCGCGGCGATGGTCTCGTCGTCGGTTTCGGTTTCGATGCGGCGGCCGTTGTGCGACCAGTGATGCCAGTACAGCAGCATCGAACCGAAGCTCGCCATCAGCTTGTCCGCGATGTCGCGCGCACCGGAGGTGTCGTGATCGTGCGCTTCGGGCAACACGGTACCGAGCACCGAACAACCGGTGCGCATCACGTCCATCGGGTGCGTCGCGGCGGGCAGGAGTTCCAGCGCGGCCTTCACCGGCTGCGGCAGGCCGCGCAGGCGCTTCAGTTTCACGCGGTAGGCATCCAGCTCGGTTCGGGTCGGCAGGTGTTCGTGCACCAGCAGGTGCGCGACCTCCTCGAACGTCGCCTTGGTCGCGAGGTCGTGTATGTCGTAGCCGCGGTAATGCAGGTCGTTGCCGCTGCGTCCCACCGTGCACAGCGCGGTATTGCCGGCAGCGACGCCGGACAGCGCCACGGATTTCTTGGCCTTGGGGAGGACTTGTGCAGCGTTGTCGTTCATCTCGATCTCCGGATTCGTTTCTGGCGCCGATTCGGCGTTCAATTGAAGAAAATCTCCCGCGGCGGCAGTTGCGGGCATTGCCGGACGGAATCCGTCCGCGGCATGCCGTTCTTCAGGCCGACGACATGCGTATCCACATACAGCCAGCACTGGTTCAGCGCCGAGCAATAGCACACTTTCATCGTCACATGGCCCACCGCCGCCTTCTTGAACCTGATGTAGGCGTCGGCCTGGTCGAACTTGATGATCGGCACGCGCTCACCCGGACTGAACACGCCCGGATTGAGCGAAGTCTTGTAGGCCTCGCGAGGTTTTGCGACATGCAGTGCATCGAGCACGCGGTCCCAGTCCGGCTGCGGCTGGCCATCCACGAGAATTTGCGCCTCCCGCACTATCGAGGGTCCGACCCCCTTGTTGAAAACGACCACGGAGCGGCTGTCGTCGTCGTTGCCGGCGATCAGGAACGGCCACACCTGCGCGCGGATCTGTTCGGCCTGGAGGTCCGCGGTGTAACGCTGGACGTACGCCGTGTATCCGGCCACGAGCAGCGCCAGGAAACCGATGAAGGACGCGATGATCGCGGCGATCGCGTCCCATCGGACGGCGCGGCGTTCGGCGGTTTCGCTCGGGGTCGAAGGTTCGGTCATGATCGCCTGATCGGGTCGGCTGCACCGACTCAGTTGTTGAACACTTCCGCGGCCGGCAGCCGCGGACATTGTCCGACCGGCCGTACCCGCAATTGCAGCGGCATCGTGGCCGGACCGATGAGGTTCCCGTTGCTGGATATCCAGCACTCATCCAGCGTCGAGCAGAAACAGACATCCATCGCCAACCGGCCAAAGGCAGCGTCGTGAAAACGCTGCCAGAGTTCCTTGTCGGGAAAGTGGATGGCCTGCAGCTCTTCCCCCGGACTCAGCACGTCGCGGTTGACCGTGGTCTGGTTGAAGTGACGCTGCGGCATGCCGAGTGCGCCCACCACGTGGATCCAGTCCGGCTGGGGCTTGCCGTCGATCCGGACCTGGACGCTGCGCACGATCGCCGGCCCCACGCCCTTGTTCTCGACGGTCAGCGACTGGCTCAGATCGTCGTTTCCGATGATGAGGTAAGGCCACACCTGCGCGCGCACCTGCTGGCGCTGGATGTATGCGGTGTAGCCCGCGACCGCCAGTGCCAGCAGGCCGACCAGCGAGGCGATGATCGCCGCCATCGCATCCCAGCGGATTTCCCGCCTCCGCGGGGCGGGTCGATTCGAATCGTTCCGGCTCGATTCTGGATCGGGCATGCGGCTCGTCAATTCTCGTGTCCGCCGGAGAACAACGCATCCAGCCTGCGCTCGTAGTCGTGGTAACCGATGCGCTCGTACAGTTCCTCGCGCGTCTGCATCGTGTCGAGCACGTTCTTCTGCGTGCCTTCGCGGCGGATGGTTTCGTACACCCTTTCCGCCGCCTTGTTCATCGCGCGAAACGCCGACAACGGATACAACGCGATCGCCACTCCCACGCTGCGCAATTCCTCGACGGTGAACAGCGGCGTCTTGCCGAACTCGGTAATGTTGGCCAGAACCGGGGCCTTCACCGCGTCCACGAAGCGTTTGAAGGTGGCAAGATCGCTCGCCGCTTCGGCGAAAATGCCGTCGGCGCCGGCTTCGACGCATTCGATTGCGCGTTCGATCGCGGCATCCACGCCTTCCACCGCGATCGCATCGGTGCGCGCGATCAGGAAGAACTCCGGATCGGTCTTCGCATCCGCGGCGGCTTTCACGCGATCGGCCATTTCCTGCGCGGAAACGATTTCCTTGCCGGGACGGTGGCCGCAGCGCTTGGCGCCGACCTGGTCCTCGATGTGGCACGCCGCGGCGCCCGCCTTGATCAGCGACTTTACCGTGCGCGCGATGTTGAACGCGCTCGGCCCGAAACCGGTGTCGATGTCCACCAGCAGCGGCAGATCGCAAACATCGGTGATGCGGCGCACGTCGACCAGCACGTCGTCCAGCGTGTTGATGCCCAGGTCCGGCAACCCCAGCGAGCCGGCCGCCACGCCGCCGCCGGAAAGATAAATCGCGCGATAACCGGCGCGCTCCGCGAGCAGCGCGTGGTTGGCGTTGATCGCGCCGATCACCTGCAACGGTTTCTCGGCGGCGAGTGCCGCGCGAAAACGTGCGCCGGCCGAAGCGGGATGCGGTTCGCTCATGCTGTCCTCGGCAAAGCGGCGATTTTAGCCGATCCACCCGACCGATTCAGTGCCCGGTGCCGAGAAGTGCCTTGAAACGCGGATCGCCGCGCAGCGGATTCCAGGACGGATCCAGCCGCAACAGCGCTGGCGTAATCGCCGTGCCATACCACGGGCTGGCATACGATGTTTGCAGCAACCGGCGCAGATCGTCGATCGCGCGCCCGTTCTCTCCGGCAAGGACCTCGATCCGCGCGCGCTGTTCCTGCCACGCCGGGCCGACCGTTGCATCCAGGGTGGCGGGTTCGCGCTGCATCGCGCGGTCGGCGAGTGCCATCGCTTGCGTCCCATCGCCCAGTGCCGCGCGCGCCAGGCCGAGATCCGCGATCAGCGCCGGCTCGTCCGGCTCGCCCTTCAGCAGGTCCTGCAATCTGGATTGCGCTGCCTGCCAACTCGCGCGCGCGGCGGTGCCATCGCCGCTCGCCTGTTGCGCGAACGCGAGCAACACGTAGTAGTCGCCCGGGTCGCCACCGGGCGATTGCCGCGATTGCGCCACCGCCGACCGCAAGGCCTGGATCGCACGCGAGTAGTCGTGCTCGTAAACCCACTGCATCACCTGCGTCCTGAACACCCGCGGATCGCCCGACGCCGGTTGCAGGGGCGCGAGCAATGCCCGCGCCTGCTCGACCTGTCCCTGCGCCTGCATCACCGAAGCCTTGCAGGCGAGCAATGCCGCGTCGTCCGGCGCTATTGCAAGCGCGTGCCGCACGATCGCCAGCGCGTCGGGGAATTCGCGCCGCATCGCGTGGAGCCGCACGTGCAGCAGCAGCAGGTGCGTGTTGCGTGGATCGGTCACCGAGGCGCGATCGATATGGTCGATCGCCATGCTCCATCTTCCCTGCCGCGCTTCGACGTCGGCGAACGCGGCCAGCACCTCGCCGCTGTTGGGCAGCCGCTGTTGCGCCTGCATCAGCGCTGCGGTCGCCGCGGGATAGTTTTTCTCGACTTGATACAGGTACACGCCGCGCGCCAGCCACGCGTCGCCGCTGTCGGGTGCGAGTTTCAGCGCGGTGTCGGACGCGCGTTTCGCCGCATCGGCGAGCGACTGGCTGCGGTCGTAGTGCAATTGATGGATATGGCTGTCCGCCTGCGCCAGCCGCGCCCAGGCCAGCGCAAAATCGGGATCGCGCTGAACGGCTTCGGCGAAAAATCCGGCCGCCTGGCGGTACTGGTCAGCGCTGCCACCGGCCGACAGACCCGATGCGACCCCGCGCAGGTATGCGTCGTAGGCTTCCATGTTCTGCGTGGGCTTGGCGCTCAGCGCCTGCTGCTCGCGGCGGGTCAGCGCGGCGTGCAGCGCCTGCGCGATCTGCTGCGCCACCTCGCCCTCCACGCCGAAGACGTTGTCCAGCTTGCGCGTGTAGGCCTGAGCCCAGAGATGCTGGTCGTTGCGCGCGTCGATCAACTGCACGTTGACCAGCACTTCATCGCCCGCCTTCTGCACGCTGCCCTCGAGGACGTTGGCCACCGCCAGTTGCCGCGCGACCGTCCTGAGGTTGTCCGGGCGGCTGCGGTACTTCTCGGTGGACGTGCGCGAAATCACCTTCAGGTCGCCGATGTCGGCGAGCCTGGTGAGGATCATGTCCTGCATGCCCTCGGCGAAATAGCGGTTGTCGGGATCGGCACTCAGGTTCTCGAACGGCAGCACCGCGATCGACTTCGGTTCGACCGGCACCGGCCCCGCCATCGTCATCGGCATGGCTTCATCGACACTTGCGGCATGCGCGGGCGACATCGCAGGAGCGTGCACCGATGCGCGAGGCGCCGATTTCGCGGGCGGCCGGTGCCACCACCAGTAGCCGCCGCCGATCGCCGCCGCGATGACGATGCCGATCGCCGCCACCGCGAACGTACCGCGCCGCCCGCGCCGCAAGACCGCCTGGCCGGCAGGATCGGCACGCACCACACCGTGCGGCGTGGCATCGAACGCCCAGGCCAGCACCAGCGCCACGGGGAATCCGGCCAGCACCAGCAGCACCAGCAGTCGCACGGACCATCCGGGGATGTTGAAGAACGGAAAGACCTGCGTCGCCACCTGGATCAGCAGCCAGCCGACCACGGCGTACGCAACTGCCACGCGAAATACATGGCGGCGACGCAATTCGCGCAGGAACGCAGGCTTGGGCATCGCACTCCGACCGGCGCCGCGGATTCGGCGCGCACCGCGTTCGGCAATCTAGCACGCCGCTGCGCAGTGCGTGTCGGGGAAACGGAGTGATGTCCCCAAACGGAATCGAAACCGGATGCTGACCTTCGGCCGATCGGACTACGCGCCCAGGAGATGCTCGATCGCCGCGCGTTCCTCGCGCAATTCCTTTTCGGTGGCCTCGAGGCGTGCACGCGAGAACTCGTTGAGATCGAGCTTGAGCACGATTTCGTATTTGCCGTTCCGGCAGGTCACCGGATAGCCGAAGATCACCCCCGGCGAAATGCCGTAGCTGCCGTCGGCCGGGACGGCCATCGAAACCCAGTCGCCCGCCTCCGTGCCCAGCGCCCAGGAGCGCATGTGATCGATCGCCGCACTCGCCGCGCTCGCCGCGGAAGACGCGCCGCGCGCCTTGATGATCGCCGCACCGCGCTGCTGTACCGTCGGAATGAACGTGTCGCGATACCAGCCGCTGTCGACCAGGTCCGTCGCGCGCTCGCCCTTGACCGTGGCGTGGTGGATGTCGGGATACTGCGTCGACGAATGATTGCCCCAGATGGTCATGCGCCGCACGTCGTTGACGTGCGCATTGGTCTTTTCCGCAAGTTGCGCCTTGGAGCGATTGTGATCCAGCCGCATCATCGCGCTGAAGCAGGAGGGATCGAGGTCCGGCGCGTTGCTCTGCGCGATCAGCGCGTTGGTGTTGGCCGGATTGCCCACCACCAGCACCTTCACGCCGCGTTTCGCATGCGCGTTCAGCGCCTTGCCCTGCGGCGCGAAGATCGCGCCGTTGGCCGAAAGCAGATCCTTGCGCTCCATGCCGGGACCGCGAGGACGCGCGCCGACCAGCAGTGCGTAGTCGACGTCCTTGAACGCGACGTTGGCGTCATCGGTCGCGACGATGCCGTGCAGCAGCGGGAACGCGCAGTCGGCCAGCTCCATCACCACGCCCTGCAACGCCGGCAGCGCGGGCGTGATCTCCAGCAGGTGCAGGATCACCGGTTGATCCTTGCCCAGCATGTCGCCGGCGGCGATGCGGAACAACAGCGCGTAGCCGATCTGGCCTGCGGCGCCGGTGACGGCGATGCGGACGGGTGCTTTCATTTGCGGGAACTCCATTGCAATGCGAAATGTTCGGGTGCGCGCTCGCGCAGTTTTCTCCGGCGGCGGGCCGGCTGCCGATCCCCTTCCGGCGGGTTACGCGTGCGCCGCGGTGACTTGCCGTGTTTCCGCCAGCTCGGCGAAGAATTCCCTGAAACGCTGCAGCCCGGCATCGAGCTGAGCGCGCGGGCAAGTGTAGGAAATGCGCAGCGCGCGCGGTTCGCCGAACGCGGAGCCTGGCACGCAGGCGACACCTTTCGATTCGAGCAAGGCAGCGCAGAAATCGACGTCGTTGTCGATGATCGCGCCGTCGTGCGACTTGCCGAACGCAACCGAGATATCCGGGAACGCGTAGAACGCGCCTTGTGGACGCGGGCACTTCACGCCGGGGATGGAAAGCAGCGCGGCCAGCACGTCGTCGCGGCGTCCGGCGAAATCCGCGCACTTCTCTTTCGTTACTTCCTGCGGACCCGTGAGTGCGGCGACCGCGGCGGCCGTCACGATCTCCGGGATGTTGGTGATGTGGTTGGAATTGAGCGTCACCACGGCGTTCGCCAGCATCTCCGGCGCCGCCACGAAGCCCACGCGCCAGCCGGGCATGCCGTAGGTCTTGGAGAGCGAATCGACGATCGCCGTGCGTTCGCGCAACTCGGGCCGGAACTGCACGAAATTGTGGTAGCCGACCCCGTCGAACACCATGCGGTTGTAGATGTCGTCGGTGATGATCCAGGTATCCGGATGTTTCGCCAGCACGTCCGCCAGCGCGGCGATTTCCTCGCGCGAATAGACCATCCCGGTCGGGTTGGACGGATTGTTGAACAGGAACACCCTGGGCTTCGAAGCCAGCGCGTGCTCGAGCTGCGCCGGCGTCATCTTGTAGTTCTGTTCCGGCGGACACGGCAGCAGGGTGATCTTCGCGCCCAGGATTTCGGCGATGTCGAGATACGAAGTCCAGTACGGCGTCGGGAAGACGATCTCGTCGCCTTCGTCCAGCAGCGCTTCGCACAGGTTGTAGAGCACCTGCTTGGCTCCGATGCCGACGGCGACGTTGGAACGCTTGTAACCGTCCAGCCCGATCTCGCGCATGTGCGCGAGGAACGCATCGAGCAGGTCCTCGCGTCCGCGATTGGAACCGTACGCGCCGCTGTCGTGTTTCAGCGCCTCGCGCACGGCTTCATAGACGTGCTCGCCCGGCAGGAAGTTCGGCACGCCGATCGAGAAGTTGACGATGTCGCGCCCGGCCGCCTTCAACTGCTTGGCCTTGTCTGCGATCAGCATGATCGCGCTGGGATTGGCGCGGCCCACGCGGGTGGCGAGTTTCAGCATGGCATTCCCGATTCGGCGGATGAAAACCGCTCAATTTTAGCACGCGCCGCCGCACGGCTGCGGCCAGCCTGTACGCGCCGTATCGCCGCCGCTAGAGTGGCCCCGCCGCGCGCAAGCGCGGCGTTGCGGTGGGTTGTCCTTTTCGCACTCGACAAGGAGAACGGCATGCTGCACATCCTCTGGTACATCATCATCGGCTTCATCGTCGGCGTGCTCGCGCGCTTCTTCTTCCCCGGCGCGGTACCGATGGGCTTCATCATGACCGTGATCGTCGGCATCGTCGGTTCGATCATCGGCGGCCTGATCGCGCGCCTGTTCAATCGCCCGCCGCCGGGCACGCCGTTCCACCCGGCCGGCATCCTGCTGTCGATCATCGGCGCGGTCATCCTGATCTGGGTGCTGCGTTACACCGGAATCGGCGGCGTCTGAAAGAAAACGGGCCGCACCCGCGGCCCGTTTTTCGGACGCGTCGACGCATCAGCGCGCGTCGAGCACCTTGTTCCATTCGGCGACGCGCGCGGCCTGCGCGTCGAGCAGCGGCGAAGCATCGCCCCCGATCGTGACCTTCTCGATCTTGTCGCCACCGCGGATTGCATCGACCACTTTCTGATCCTCCGCGGACACGATCTCGCCGAAAATGGTGTGCTTGCCGTCCAGCCACGGCGTCGGCACGTGGGTGATGAAGAACTGGCTGCCATTGGTGCCGGGACCGGCGTTTGCCATCGACAACACGCCCGGCTTGTCGTGCTTCAGGCCGGTCCGCGTTTCGTCCTCGAACTTGTAGCCCGGTCCGCCGGTGCCCGTGCCGCTGGGGCAACCGCCCTGGATCATGAAATCCGGGATCACGCGGTGGAAGTTCAGCCCGTCGTAGTAGCCGCGCTGCGCGAGGTTCACGAAACTGGCGACGGTCAAGGGCGCCTGGTCGGAAAAAAGGCGCAGGTGGATCGGACCCCGGGACGTCTGCATGGTGGCGGTCAGCGCGGTCATCTCGAATCCTCGGCTCGAAGGCAATCGGGTAGCTTAACAAGCCCCGGCGGGAATGCCAGCGGCGAGCGGCGTGAACCGCTATACTTCGGGCATGCGCGGCGGCCACGGATCGGCGGGCGCTTCTTCTTTGTCCATGAAATGTGGCCGCATTGCGGCCGTTCGGCGTGCCCATGTCCATCCAGAACCTGCGCAACATCGCGATCGTCGCCCACGTCGACCACGGCAAGACGACCCTGGTCGATCAACTGCTGAAGCAATCCGGCACGCTGTCGGAACGCACGGTGGTGCCCGACCGCGTGATGGACAGCAATGACCTGGAGCGCGAGCGCGGCATCACGATCCTTTCCAAGAACACTGCGATCCGCTGGAACGATCCGCGCGGCGAACAATGGCGCATCAACATCGTCGACACGCCGGGGCATGCGGATTTCGGCGGCGAAGTCGAGCGCGTGCTGTCGATGGTGGATTCGGTGCTGCTGCTGGTCGACGCGATGGACGGCCCGATGCCGCAGACGCGCTTCGTCACACAGAAGGCGTTCCGGATGGGTTTCAAGCCGATCGTGGTGATCAACAAGATCGACCGCCCCGGCGCGCGTCCGGATTGGGTGCTCAACCAGACCTTCGACCTCTTCGACCGGCTCGGCGCGTCCGACGAGCAACTGGATTTCCCGGTGGTGTACGCGTCGGCATTGCAAGGTTACGCGGGCCTCCAACACGACGTGCGCAGCGGCGACATGACGCCGTTGTTCGAGGCGATCGTGAAGCACGTGCAGGCGCCGCAGGTGGATCCGGAAGGTCCTTTCCAGATGCGCGTGTCCTCGCTGGATTACAACTCCTACGTCGGCGTGATCGGCGTGGGCCGCGTGCAGCGCGGCACCGTGCGCACCAACATGCCGGTCGCGATCGTGGACCGCGAGGGCAAGAAGCGCAGCGGCAAGATCCTGCAGGTGCTGGGCTTCATGGGCCTGGAGCGGCGCGAAGTCGAATCGGCGCAGGCCGGCGACATCATCGCCGTCTCCGGCATCGAGAATCTCGGCATCTCCGACACGCTCTGCGATCCTGCGCAGCCCGAAGCGCTCCCGGCGCTGACCGTGGACGAGCCGACCATCAGCATGACCTTCCAGGTCAACAATTCGCCGTTCGCCGGCAAGAAGGACCAGAGCGGCGGGCGGTTCCTGACTTCGCGCCAGATCCGCGAGCGCCTGATGCGCGAGACGCTGCACAACGTCGCGTTGAAAGTGGAAGACACCGAGGACCCGGACAAATTCAAGGTCTCCGGCCGCGGCGAACTTCACCTGTCCATCCTGATCGAAACCATGCGCCGCGAAGGCTACGAACTCGCGGTGTCGCGCCCGGAAGTGATCGTGCGCGAGATCGACGGCGTCTTGCAGGAGCCCTACGAACAGCTCGTGGTGGACATGGAAGAGTCGTACCAGGGCGGCGTGATGGAGCGCCTCGGCACGCGCAAGGCGCAGTTGAAGAACATGGAGCCCGACGGCAAGGGCCGCGTCCGCCTCGAGTACCTGATCCCCGCGCGCGGGCTGATCGGCTTCCAGACCGAATTCCGCACGCTCACCGCCGGCACCGGCCTGATGTTCCACGTGTTCGACCACTACGGACCGAAATCCGAAGGCGTGATCGGCAAGCGACAGAACGGCGTGATGATTTCCAACGGCACCGGCCCCGCTCCCGCGTACGCGCTGTTCGGATTGCAGGAACGCGGCCGCATGCTGATCGACGCCGGCGTGGAGATCTACGAAGGCCAGCTGGTCGGCATCCACGCCAAGGACAACGACCTCACCGTCAACGCGCTGCGCGCCAAGCAGCTCACCAACATCCGCGCGGCCGGCAAGGACGACGCGCTGACGCTCATTCCGCCGGTGCGCCTGTCGCTGGAGCAGGCGCTGGAATTCATCGACGACGATGAACTGGTCGAGGTCACGCCCAAGGCCATCCGCCTGCGCAAGAAGTTCCTCACCGAAAGCGATCGCAAGCGGGCTTCGAGGCAGGCGGCCTGACCGATCCGCATCACGAATGCGCGATGCGGTCGGTCGCGCGGCAAGCCGATCACGATTCCGCCACTCCCGCCGACGCGAGCAGGCTGGCGCCGAACTGGCGTACGTCGGGGAAGGTGGTCATCAGGTCCTGGCGACACCGAGCGCGATCAGCGGCAGTTGCGCGGCAGCAGGCCGGCGTCGATGTCCGGGGCGATGCAGCGCCATTTCACCACTTCGGCATCGAGCCACGGCGCGAGTTCCACGCGCTTGCCCTTGAGCGCGCGTTCGGCCTGCCCACCCAGCGTGACCACGATGTTGCCGTTCTCGATGCGGATGTCGTCGACGTATTTCCCCGTCGCGGCCGAAGGTGAAAGCAGGCCCGCCGCGCCGTTGTCGGCGGGCCACGCGCCGGTGCGCGCGTGGTAGATCGCCACCGCGACGCGAACGCCATCCGCGGAGGCGATCGCCTCGCCGATCTGCGTGCGGGCGACATCGTTCTTTTGCTGGTGGAAATAGAAAAGGATCAGCGCGACCGCGATCGCCGCCAGCACCGCCGCAGCGAGGATCGCGCGGAATCCGCTGGCCGGAGCTTGCGCCGGATCGGAATGGGAATTGCCGGATTCCTGTTCCATGACTGGTCCTCGCGTCGGATGGCGTTAATGTAGCGCAGCCCCGTTCGCACGATGGAGTTCCTTCATGACCGATGCCGCGCCGATCCTGCTCGCATGGAGCGGCGGCAAGGATTGCCTGATGGCGCTGCAACGGCTGCGCGCGCATCCTTGCTGGCGGGTCGTCGGCCTGCTGACGACGGTCACGCTGCAATTCGGCCGCGTGGCGATGCACGGCATCCGCCGTGACGTCGTGCATGCGCAGGCCGCCGCGCTCGGATTGCCGCTGATCGAATGCGGGATCGAATGGCCCTCCGGCAACGAAGCCTACGAAGCCGCGCATGCGGATGCGCTGGCACGCGCTCGCGAACGATGGCCCGGCCTGCGGCATTGCGCCTTCGGCGACCTGTTCCTGGAAAACGTGCGCGCGTACCGGGAAGGGCAGTTGATGCGCGAGGGCTGGAGCGGCGTGTTTCCGTTGTGGGGCGAGGATACGCGCGAACTCTCGCGGTGGTTCGTGGCGCAAGGCCATCGCGCGGTGTTGACCTGCGTGGATGCCACGCAACTGGATGGCGCGTTTTCCGGCCGCGATTACGACACCGCGTTGCTTGACGGATTGCCCGAATCCGTGGATCCCTGCGGCGAACGCGGCGAATTCCACACGTTGAGCTATGGTGGACCGATGTTCTCCCGCGACCTGTCGCTCGCGCCCGGAGAATCGGTGCTGCGCGAAGGCAGATTCCAGTACACGGATTTCCTGCTGGAAGACGCGTGACTTGACGGCACGCGCCGGCGTCAACCGGCGATGCCTTCCAGCAACACCACGGCGGACGCCGCGATGCCTTCGCCACGACCGGTGAAGCCCAGCTTCTCGCTGGTCGTCGCCTTGATGCCGACTGCATCGATACTGCATTCCAATGCGGAAGCCAGCCGCGCGCGCATGGCCTCCACGTACGGCGCGAGTTTCGGCTGTTCGCAGATCACCGTGATGTCGGCGTTGCCGAGCGCGTAGCCATGCTCCCGCACCAGCGCAATGCAATGCGCCAGCAGTCGCAGGCTGTCCGCGCCTTTCCAGCGCAGATCGCTGTCGGGGAAATACCGGCCGACGTCGCCCAAGGCCAGCGCACCGAGCAGCGCATCGCACAACGCGTGCACGGCGACATCGCCATCCGAATGCGCGACCAGGCCCTGCGCGTGCGGAATGCGCACGCCGCCCAGCATCACGTGATCGCCCGGACCGAAGGCGTGCACGTCGAAACCCTGGCCGATGCGGGTCATGTCTTGCTTCTCATAGCGTGCGCTCCAGCAGGAACTCCGCCAGCTTCAGGTCCGCAGGCGTGGTGATCTTGATGTTGTCCTCGGCGCCTTCAACCAGCAATGGCCGAACGCCGGACAGTTCCATCGCCATCGCTTCGTCGGTGACGACCACTCCATCCGTGCGCGCTCGTTCCAGCGCGAGCGTCAGTTCGCCGCGACGAAACATCTGCGGCGTCAGCGCGCGCCAGCGTGCCTCCCGCGCTTCTGTTTCGATGCTGCGGTTGGCGCCATCGGCCCGTTTCAGCGTGTCTCGCAACGGCGTGGCCAACAGCGCACCACCGCTTCCCGCGCCTTCAACGATCAAGCGCCCGAGATCCTCGTAGCGCAGGCACGGACGTGCGGCGTCGTGCACCAGCACGAAATCCGCATCGGCCACCGAATCGGGCAGCGCGCGCAAGCCGGTCAGCACCGAATCGGCGCGCTCACCGCCGCCGATCGCGGTGTGCGATACGGGCTTGCCATTGATTTCCGCCACTCCCGGCCACCAGTGATCCTGCGCCGACAGCACCACCATCAGACCCGCGATGCGCGGATGCGCGGCGATGCGTTCCAGTGTGTGCAGGATCAACGGCCTGCCCGCCAGCGGCAGGTATTGCTTGGGAACCTCGCCGCCGAAACGCCCGCCGCGCCCGGCCGCCGGCACCACGCACCACAACGTGTTCGCCTCAGTGGCCATTGTCGTCCTGCTTCGGGTTGGTCGAGGATGCCGGGGCGGGCGTGACCACCTGATAGAACGTCTCGCCCGGTTTTATCAGCCCCAGTTCCGAACGCGCGCGCGCCTCGATCGCCTGCTGTCCGTGCTTGAGATCCTGTACCTCGGCCGAGAGCGCCTGGTTGCGCTGCTTCAGTTTGGCGTTTTCCGCATCCTGGGCCTGGATGCGGGCGCGCAAAGCATGCAGGTCGCGCATCCCGCCCTCGCCCACCCACAGTTTCAATTGCAGGGCGATCAGCAGGATGATCAGGATCAACGCGACCCAGCGGATCATGGACGCGCTCCCGGGCGCTTGCCTCAGCCGAACGCAGGCAGGTTGGGAAACGCCGCGCGCCCGGCGTAGCGTGCGTCCTTGCCGAGTTCCTCCTCGATGCGCAGCAACTGGTTGTACTTTGCCACCCGGTCGGTGCGGCAGAGCGACCCCGTCTTGATCTGCGTCGCCGTGGTCGCGACCGAAAGATCGGCGATGGTGGTGTCCTCGGTCTCGCCCGAGCGATGCGAGATCACGGCGGCGTATTTGGCCAGATCCGCCATCGCAATCGCTTCAAGGGTTTCGCTCAAGGTACCGATTTGATTGACCTTTATCAGAATCGCGTTGGCGATGTGGTCGGCGATCCCCTGACTGAAGATGGCGGGATTGGTCACGAACAGGTCGTCGCCGACCAACTGGACCCTGGCGCCGAGTTTTTCGGTAATCAGTTTCCAGCCGGCCTGGTCGCCCTCGGCCAGGCCGTCCTCGATGCTGACGATCGGATACTTGCCGCACCAGTCGGCGTAAAGGTCGACCATGCCCGCGGCGTCGAGCTTGCGGTTTTCGCCCTTGAGGTCGTACACGCCGTCTTCGAAGAATTCGGACGACGCAGGATCCAGTGCGATCCAGATCTGTTGGCCGGGTTTGTAACCCGCGGCGGCGATCGCTTCCAGGATCACCTCAATCGCTTCCTCGTGCGAGCGCAACGCCGGCGCGAAACCGCCCTCGTCGCCCACCGCGGTGTTCAGGCCGCGCTTCTTCAATTGCGCCCTGAGTGCGTGGAAGCACTCGACGCCCGCGCGCAATGCCTCGGAAAATTTCTCGAAGCCGGCCGGCATCAGCATGAATTCCTGCATGTCGAGCGGATTGTCGGCGTGCACGCCGCCGTTGATAACGTTCATCATGGGGACGGGCAAGTGCGGAGAGACGGGAGACGGGAGACGGGAGACGAGATAGCGCCACAATGGCTCTCGGCGGGATGCCGCCACTGCATGGGCCGCCGCCATGGAGACGCCCAGTGTCGCGTTCGCACCGAGCTTCGACTTGTTCGGCGTGCCGTCGAGTGCGATCAGCTTGTCGTCCAGGCCTTTCTGGTCGGCGGCATCGAAGCCTTTCAATGCGTTCGCGATGGTCCCGTTGACGTTGGCGACCGCTTTCGTCACGCCTTTGCCGAGATACCGGGACTTGTCGCCGTCGCGCAGTTCAACGGCTTCACGCGTGCCGGTGGACGCGCCGCTCGGCACCGCGGCGCGGCCGAACGAACCATCGGCCAGCGTGACTTCCGCTTCGAGTGTGGGATTGCCGCGGCTGTCGAGGATTTCGCGGGCGTGGATGCGGGTGATCGTCGTGCTCATGAGGCTCCTGCTTGACGAGCGTGTTTTTCCGCGAAGGGCGCGAACGGAAGTTTCCTGCTTGCGCGTCCTTTGCGTTCTTCGCGGATAAAAGCTTCTGATGTTCGACTTACAATTCCAGAAAATCGTTGCGCTTGGCAATCGCATCGAGATCCTTCAGCAGCGTCAGCAGCGCTTCCATCTTCCCCAGCGGCCACGCGTTCGGTCCGTCCGACAGTGCCTTGTCGGGATCGGGATGCGTTTCCATGAAGATGCCGCTGATGCCGACCGCCACCGCCGCGCGCGCCAGCACCGGCACGAATTCGCGCTGACCGCCGGACTTGCTGCCCTGCCCGCCCGGCAATTGCACCGAGTGCGTGGCGTCGAACACCACGGGGCAATCGGTCTCGCGCATCACGGCCAGCGAACGCATGTCGGAAACGAGGTTGTTGTAGCCGAAGCTGGCGCCGCGCTCGCAGACCATGATCTGCCGGTTGCCGGTGGAGCGCGCCTTCTCGACCACGTTCTTCATGTCCCAGGGCGAGAGGAACTGGCCCTTCTTGATGTTGACGGGCTTGCCCGCGCTGCACACGTTATGGATGAAATCGGTCTGACGGCAGAGGAACGCCGGCGTCTGCAGCACGTCCACCACGGATGCGACTTCGGCGAGCGGCGTGTACTCGTGCACGTCGGTCAGCACCGTCACGCCGATCTGTTTCTTCACTTCGGCGAGGATGCGCAGCCCCTCTTCCATCCCGAGTCCGCGGAAACTTTTCTCCGAGGTGCGGTTGGCCTTGTCGAAGCTGGACTTGAAGATGAAATTGATCCCGAGCCGCCCGGTGATTTCCTTCAAGGCGCCGGCGGTGTCGAGCTGCAACTGCGGCGATTCGACCACGCAAGGACCGGCGATCAAAAAAAACGGCTTGTGCAAGCCGACTTCGAAGCCGCAGAGGTTCATGCGCGCACTGCCCTTTCATCGTCATCCGGGCCATGGATTGGCCGGGATCCGGCGCCATGGATGGTGAACGCATCCGCGATGGCGAAGGAAGAGCAAACTGGATTACAAGGTCCATCCATGGACTTTGCCCTTCGGGCCGACCTTCGGTCGTTCAAATTCGTTCCAGACGAATTTGTCCGGCCTTCGCCGGAATGACGGCTTTGGAAAGCACGCCGCGAGCAAATCATCCCATCGCTTCCTTCGCCAACCGCGGCGCCTCGCGCATCGCCTTGTACTCGCGCGCGGCACGCACGAAGCCGGAGAACAGCGGGTGCCCTTCGCGCGGGGTGGAGGTGAATTCCGGATGGAACTGGCAAGCGACGAACCAGGGATGCTTCTGCGGCGGCAGTTCGATGATTTCGACCAGGTCGTCGTTGGACAGCCCGGCGACCACCATGCCCAGTTTTTCGAAACGCTCGCGATAGCGGTTGTTGAATTCGTAGCGGTGGCGGTGGCGCTCGCGGATCACGTCCTGACCGTACAACTCGCGCGAGATCGTGCCGGCCTTGAGGTGGCATTCCTGCGCGCCAAGCCGCATGGTGCCGCCGAGGTCCGATGACTCGTCGCGCCGCTGCACGTCGCCCTCGCCTTGCGTCCACTCGGTGATCAGCGCGATCACGGGATCAGCGCAGTGGCGATCGTTTTCGGTGGAGTTGGCGCCGGCGAGTCCGGCGACGCCGCGCGCGAATTCGACCACCGCCGCGTGCAGGCCATAGCAGATGCCGAAATACGGCACGCCGGCCTCGCGCGCGAATTTGGCCGCGGCGATCTTGCCTTCGAAGCCGCGCTTGCCGAAGCCGCCCGGCACCAGGATCGCATCCGCACCGCGTAACACCGCTTCCGCGCCGCGCGATTCGATCTCTTCCGAATCCAGCCAGTCGAGCTGCACGCGAGCGTTGTTGTGGATGCCGCCGTGCTTCAGTGCCTCGCCCAGCGACTTGTAGGCATCCTTGTGCTCGACGTACTTGCCGACGATGGCGATGCGTACTTCGTCCCTGGGGTTCTCCACCGCGTCCACCGTGCGACGCCATTGCGACAGGTCGGTCGGCTTCGCATCGAGCCGCATGCGGTCCACCACGATCTGGTCCAGGCCCTGCGAATGCAGCCACAGCGGCAACTTGTAGATCACGTCCACGTCGATGGCGCTGATCACCGCGTTTTCCGGCACGTTGGTGAACAGCGCGATCTTGCGACGATCGGATTCCGGCAACGGCTCCTCGCAGCGGCACAGCAGGATGTCCGGCTGGATGCCGAGTGCGCGCAATTCCTTCACCGAATGCTGGGTCGGCTTGGTCTTGATCTCGCCCGCGGCCCTGATGTACGGCACCAGCGTGAGGTGCATGAACAGCACCTTGTCCGCATGTTCGATGCGCAGCTGGCGCGCCGCTTCCAGAAACGGCTGCGATTCGATGTCGCCCACGGTACCGCCGATTTCCACCAGCGCGACGTCGAAGCCGCGCGTGGCTTCGTCGATCGCGTGCTTGATCTGGTCGGTGATGTGCGGGATCACCTGCACCGTGGCACCGAGGTAGTCGCCGCGTCGCTCCTTGCGGATCACGGCTTCGTAGATCTTGCCGGTCGTGATGGAATTCTTGCCGGAAAGCCGCGTGCGCACGAAGCGCTCGTAGTGGCCGAGGTCCAGGTCGGTTTCCGCGCCGTCGTCGGTGACGTAGACCTCGCCGTGCTGGAAAGGGCTCATGGTGCCGGGATCCACGTTGATGTAGGGATCCAGCTTCATCAGCGTGACGTTGAGGCCGCGCGCCTCGAGGATGGACGCGAGCGAGGCCGACGCGATGCCCTTGCCCAGGGAAGACACCACGCCGCCGGTAACGAAAATCAGGGGAGTCATGGAAGGACCGCTTCCGGAAAGCGGCATTTTACATGGAGCGGTCACGGGTTGTAGGTTGCCGCAATGAGCACCCCTGTTCTCCAACGCCTCTC